>ENA-UOYA01001190-UOYA01001190.1-activated-sludge-metagenome-genome-assembly--contig:-NODE-1190-length-29058-cov-35.198324_pt1 | contig 29058 bp, 28 predicted proteins | sample MGYA00238163_ERZ764804 | MGnify/ENA primary metagenome ERZ764804 (study PRJEB28919, sample SAMN05720223) | activated sludge metagenome | isolation source: Anaerobic digester | place: Hong Kong... | reverse complement strand
AGCCAAAATGGTCTCATAAAAGCGACGCAACACCACCAACAACACAACAGCAGCAATCAAACGTGCCGCATGGAACACAATCAGCAAGGGTACCCCCAACCAACGCGCCACATGCCCCAAGAACAAGTAAAAACCGAACAAGTAAGCTCCTTGCCCAGGCTCTGCTGTAAATGGCAATCGAAAGCGCCATTCCCCTTGCCACCCTTGCTGCATCTTAGCAAGATACGAATTTCCATCAGCAAGGTTCATCAAAAACCCACCAAAAACCAGCTGCCCATCACTTCTGTATGCCGCTAAAACGTACGGCAGTGTGACTGCTAGCAACACGAATAGGGTAATCAGCCAAAAAACTCGGCGGCGGATCATAACAAATTAAGTATACCAACAAACCCGCAACCTTTGCGATATTCTGCTATAATCTATTTATGAGTCAAAGCTTCCACCTATATCAACTTCAAAAAGTAGATAGTCAAATAGATCAAATTGACCTGCGCCTGAGCGAAATCGAGCAAATCCTTATGAAAGACCAGCGCATCCAACAGGCCAATCTTCAACTACAATCTACTCAAGAAGCCCTCAAACAAGCCCGTCAGGCACTGACCATGGCCGAATCCGCCGTCAAAGCCCGTCAAATCAAAATTGAACAAAGCCAGGCAGCGCTGTATGGCGGCACCGTACGTAACCCCAAAGAACTGCAAAACCTGCAAAACGAAATTACCGCCCTAAAGCGCAACCTTGAAACGCTTGAAAACGAACAACTCGAGGCCATGATTGCTTTTGAAGAAGCTGAAAAAGCTGTTCAAAATGCGCAAAAAACACTGCACGAAGCCCAGGCGCTCGTCAACAGTCAGAACGCCGCCCTGAATGGTGAAAAGGAGCAATTACTCAAAAAACGCCAACGTTTCGAAACAGAGCGGTTAGCCATCCAAAGCCAAATTCAAGACACGAATCTTGAAATCTATCAACGTCTGCGCAAACAAAAAAAAGGCATTGCAATTGCACAGGTGGAAGACGAAGCCTGCACCATTTGCGGCTCTGTCCTCACCCCAGGCGAATGGCAAGCTGCACGCTCGCCGCAAAAAATCACCTACTGTTCCTCTTGTGGTCGCATTCTTTACACAGGCTAAATCATGTTTGGAATCGAATTCAAAATTGAGCAAATCTCCTTTTGGATCGGCTTTGCTGCTGCAACCATCTTCTGGTGGGTATTCAACTACCTGAAACGCCAATGGCCGCAAATTCGACAATTCATCCAAGAACAAATCAAAGCCGAACGAGAACGTCGTCTAGCTGGCGTAGACCTCAGCCTGCGCGAACAGGCCTTCCGGCAAGCTCAAGCCATGCATCTTGCAGCAGCCATCTTTCCCCTCGACGATATTGTCATCCCCCCCACCCTTATTGCCCCTCCCCCCCCGGTTGATCCAGAATCCCCCCAAGCAGAGGGCTCCATTGCCCAAGAAGTCATTCCCTACATGCCCGGCTGGCCCGAAATTCCCTCGCTGTTGGGTGCTCCGAGAATTTCGTTTGCTGACGCCACACAAGACACCAACATCGCCATTATTGGACAGCCAGGCAGCGGCAAAACCGTTGCCTTGGCCTACCTTGCTGCCGAAATTGCCCGTCGTAACCCGGGCCTTGGCCACCTATCCGAACGCGCACCCTTACTGCTTCACGTTCTTGACCTGAAACTCCCTGCTTCTGGCGACCCGGCGTTACCACTGATTCAAAAATTTTCCGGCAACAACTTGCTTAAAAGTCAGCTATCCAGCTTCATCCAACATGGACTGGAAGACGGACGGATCGTCCTCCTACTGGATGGGCTTGATGAACTACCTCTCGATGCCCTGCGTCCTGTCAGCGACTACCTCAAAAAGCTAATTGAAACCTATCCTCAAATTCGGATCATCCTGGCTGCTTCTCCTGATTGTATGGATGGCCTAACCGCTTTGCCAATCACGCCACTCAACCTGGCAGTGTGGCGACCTGAGCAGATCAAAGAATTTGTTGAGCGTTGGAGCGCGCTCTGGCTTAAATTCATCAGCCCCAACATCAAAAAACAAACCAATCAAGAACCACCCACACCCTACTTGCTGAATGCATGGCTAACAGCAACCCCCGCCTTTCTAACTCCAATGGAATGGACCCTGCGCGTCTGGGCAACCTATGCGGGCGATCTGCGTGGCCCGTTACCCATGCATGGCCTTGAAGCGCTTATTCGCCGTACCATTGGCAACACAATTCCCGCCGAAGCACTCAAAGCTCTAGCCGGTGAAATGATCCAACGCGGTAGCGCCAGCATCGCTTACCAAGACGCCGAAAAATTTCTCTCAAAGTTCCGCATTCAAGACGCTCAAACAACAGCCAGCCCAATTCCTCCAGAAGCAGAAACGCAATCTGAAACAGCTTCCCCCAGCGACGAAGCACCATCTACAGAAACCACCCCTTCAGCGCCCAAACCTGTCAGCAAAGGCAAAAAACTTGCCTCAAGCGGTTCTCGCGTGTTAGATACCCTGCTCAACATTGGACTACTCAAAGAATATCAAGACGATCAAGTTGCATTTATCTGTCCCGTTCTAACGGGCTACCTATCTACACTAACCGAAGGGGACCCGCAGCCAGCTTCCATTCCAGAAGGCCCCTTGTGGAGCGCTCTACAGGCCCAATATCATTATCTTGCCGCCCAAAACAAAGCCGGGGCAGCTATCCAATACCTCCTACAAACGGATGAACCGCCCTTTTATCCGCATCTACTTGCCATCTGTCACTGGCTAAAGGATGCTCCCACCAACGCCGATTGGCGTTCAAACATCATGCGCCGCATTGTGCAACTCCTGCAAAGCGAAGACATTCCTTTCAACATCCGCTGCCGCATCATGTCGGGGGCAATTGTTTCCAACGACCCAGCCGTTGCCACCCTATCACGACAATTCATGACTTCTCAGTCCAAAGCAATTCGTCAAATCACGGCTCTGGTCTGCGGCACCATGCAAGATGCAAAAGCCGTTGCAGACCTAACAGGTCTATTCAACGATCCAGAAGCCAGCATTCAAGCTGCTGCTTGTTTCGCCCTCTCCAATATCCCAACCCCACAAGCCCAAGAGGGCATCCTCTATGCCTTGGCACAAGGTGACGAAGTCTTGCGCCTTGCGGCGGGTGAAACCCTGTCCACACGCCCAGAATATGGCCATGCCATTCTCAAACAATCCCTTTCTTCGGAAGATATTCTTGTTCGTCGCGCAGCGGTATTCGGCATTGCGCGCATCCGAGAACCGTGGGCCGTAACCCTGTTAGAGCAAGTCGCAGTTGAAGACAGCCAATGGGTCGTACGCAATGCTGCCGGTCAGGCACTCGAAAGCATTCAACACCCACAAACCTATCGCCCCGTGGCCTTACCTCCGCCGACAGAAAGCCCCTGGCTAATAAAATTTGCCAGCAAACGAGGTCTTGGCCTTAACCCCGAACAATCCGCCATTCCTATGATTTTGGATGCACTGAAAACCGGATCGTTGGAAGAAAAAATCGCTGCGCTGCAATATCTGCGCAACACAGAAGAAGAAAACGTTATCAAAACCATCTACGAAACAAGTTACAGTCCCGAAAACCAATTAAGCGAAGCTGCTTGTTTGGCACTTTGGTATATTCTTGTTAGCGGTGTCAAGCTGCCATCACCAACAAAATTTGGCATTTAGTCATTAAACAAAAATAGGTTGAGCATCAATCTCAACCTATTAAAAGTTAAGCATAAATAAAGAGCTTTCTTGGCCTCCCCCAAAACACCTTTAGGCCAAATGCTTCATCACACGTTCATGCACAACAGCAGGGTCAATATTCGAAATTGTGATTAGCTTATCCTTGCTGGAAAGTCCTGCCACAATTTCAATTTGAGATGCGGAGACTTCCAAAACCTTTGCCAGAAAATCAATCAAAGCCTTATTAGCCGCCCCGTCTACCGGTGCCGCCGTCAAACGAATCTTGATTGTCCCATCGTTCATAATTTCCGCAATCTCATTCCTACTAGAGCGCGGCGTCACACGCACCGTAATCGCTGCGCCCGTCTTGCCATCATGCATTCGAAATCTTCGCTCCTCATTCATACCTTCACCCTATTGTTAGCAAAATACGAATCAACGCCCACTCAACAAGCTGAATTGCAAACATCAAAATCACAGGGCTAAAATCAATTCCCTGCACAGCAGGCACAACTCGCTGAATGGGTTTTAAGAGAGGACTGACCAAACGGTCAAGAGCGACACGCAGGCTATGTGTAGGCGGCAAAAAATAAGACATAAAAACATCAACGATCACCAAAATCGTTAACAGCCACGACAAAGCCCTTACAAGATTAATCAATACGAATACCATACTATTATTATATCCGATTTTATGTCAAGCGGGTCTCAAACGAGGCCCCAAAATTGCCTGTCCAATTCGAACATAGGTTGCACCTTCCGCAATTGCCTGCTCAAAATCCGCACTAGTGCCCATTGATAGCTCATCCCAACACGCCATCGGAAATTCGCGCCGCAGCACGGTTTGCCACTCGCGCAAACGGGCAAAATAAGGACGCACCATCTCAGGATCTTCCATCAACGGCGGCATTGTCATCAATCCACGCAACTCTATATGCGGCAATGCCACAATCTGTGCCACAGAGTTCAAAAAATCTTCCTTCTCTCGAACATCAAAGCCGAACTTACTCTCTTCCTCACCGACATTCAACTCCAACAAACACGGCAACACGCGCCCGTTTTGCGCTAACACTTGCTCAAGTTTTAGCGCCAAAGATACTCGATCCAACGAATGTAACATATCAAAAGACTGACACACAATGCGCACCTTACGGCTCTGCAAATGCCCAATCATATGCCAAGAAGCCCCCCTTCCCGCCAAAGCTTCAATTTTTGGCAGGCTTTCTTCCGGGTAATTTTCACCAAATAAACGCACCCCCACATCAAATGCAGCTTGCACCACTGCCAATGGCTGTGCCTTACTAACAACCACCAGCTTCACCTCAGCTGCCGATCGCCCAGCTCGCATCGCCGCGCGGGCGATGCGCTCTTGCACATATTCCAAATTATGACGGATATTTTCAGCTACTGAACCGTCCATGATCTACGCACTCCTTCAGCCATTTAATGCAATCAATGCTCCAAACCGTCCCGTCTTGCCATGCTCTGCCCGATGTGAATACCAATCTGTCAGAGAACAAGCCGTGCAAACCTCAGCCACCTGCACTCGCTGCACCCCCGCTTCGATCAACACCTGACGGTTTGCCTGCCACAAATCAAAATGCACCTGTCCATTTCGTTGCACCAAAAACTGCGCACTACGTTCCCCAAAACAGCGCTCCACCTGTTCAATCACCTCGCCTCCCACCACATAATGATCCGGGCCGATTGCCGGGCCAATTCCAGCCCAAATATCTTCCACTCGACAACCATAGTGTGCCTGCATCCGCTGCACCACAACAGCCGCAATGCGATTCACAGTACCTTTCCAGCCAGCGTGAGCCAACCCAACGACCCCACGCCGCTCATCGTAGAAGAAAATCGGCGCACAATCTGCAAAACGCATGAACAGCGTCACTTCCGGCCGGTCGGTCAAAATGGCATCCGCCTTAACATGTTCCACCTCCAAAGGGCGTGCCCGATCGGTACAAATGACTTCAACGCCGTGTACCTGCCACACATCGTAAATACTCTCAACCCGCCGTCCAATAGCATCAAAGATTCTTTGCCGGTTTTCAACAATATTTGCCCGCTCATCCCCCAATCCACCACCCAAGTTCAACGACGCCCATGGAGCAGGACTAACCCCACCCTGTCGAGTAAAAACCCCATGAATCAACGGTTGACCCTGCAGCGCCTCAAAAACATAGCGCCGTAGCATCCCTATCGGCTCAATTGGCATTCTTTGCTCCCACCTGCGCCAAAACCGTCTTCTTTTGCAACAAAACCCGCCGGTTTTCGCTCATGTTTTCCTCAATCAAAGGGAACATAAACCAGGCGGTTGTAAACCCAAACAAAGCCCCCGTCAAAAAGCGCAGCCAGGGCGTGCTCTCGCGCACCGGCACCCAGGCAGGCATATTGGTCAAAAACCCCAATAGCTGCGAACCGCCATCCAATCCAATCGGTATCAGTCCAATCAACACCCAAACCCAAAAATTGAGCGATTTCCAACGTCGTCCCGTCAACGCGAACAAAATCCCGCCCAACAACAACGCCCCCCAAATAGCAATATCCCGTTCGCACAATGCCACCTTATACCCCATCGTATCATTGCCAACAAAATATCGCACTGTCACCACATCAAAGACATCCATCCCTGTCGCTTGCTCAAACGAGCGATACCCAGCAACACCTGCCAATTCACGCGGGTAAAATGGCTGCTCGCCATACAAAAACACCGAACGGTATGGCAATTGATGACACAAAGGCCGATAAATGGCATAAATAACATTTGCCGCACCTGTCGCTCCGGACTTCATCATAACCGGCGCCAAAAATGGCAACCCCACATACAAAGCCAACAAAAACGAAATCACCCACATGTAGTGATTAGAAAACCACAACGCAAACGTATCAAAACCGCTCCAATGCATCGCCTGTTCACGGCGTCGCTCATAGGCCTTGTCACCAATTTGATCCAAATGCTCCAGCCGGTCGCGAGCAGCCCCCAAAACAACTTGTAATTCTTGCAACGTAAATGGTGAGCGCAATACATAAGGCCCAACCTGCACCACCGGCAGCGTTTCACCATATCGCTGTGCCAACACCGCGTCTGTATCCACATCAATCAACGCCACCTGATGCGGAATTTGAACCTGTAAAGCTTTCAAATCCTCTTGTACCTCAAGGCAACGCACATCATTCTTTCGCACATACAGTGTCACAGTAATCACAGAGTCCTCTTTTCCGCATTCATCAAAATGTTGGCGAAAGCCGCGAAATTTGCTGAAAAGTGCCAAAAAACAACATCAAACCAATCACCACTAACACAACCCCCATGCCAACTTCCACAATACGCGTCACCCTGGCAAAACGCCGCAGCAAGAGCGTCACCCAACCGATTCCCAATGCCGAAACCAGAAAAGGTATTGCCAAACCTGCTGAATATGCCAACAACAAAACCGCTCCACTCAACAACTGAGCATCATTCAATGCCAGGGTTAAAATAGCTCCCAACACAGGCCCCGAACACGGCGACCACCCAGCCGAAAAAAATACCCCCATCAAAAATGAAGACAGGTAGCTACGCTGACGGTGCGAACTTGTTTGCGGACGCAAATCATATTCCAGAAACGGGATGCGCAAAACCCCCGTCATATGCAACCCAAATACCACAACAACCACCCCACCAATCTTGGCCAACAATGGGCTAATTTCCCGCATCAGACTGCCCAACAACGAAGCCGTTAAACCCAACGCAACGAACACAGTGCTAAACCCAACCACAAATGCCACCCCGTGACGAAATGTCTCCCAACGGCCCGCTGCTGCCCCACCATCCAACGAACGCCCGCTTAAATAGCTAATATATGCTGGCACCAAAGCAAACACACACGGTGAAACAAAAGAGACCAAACCAGCAACAAACGCGATCCCTACATTCAGCTCTAAACTCATACAATCAACTCTCAATCACATTTACGCGCGTCACATTGTTATAGCCAGTCACCTCCATCTTGCCATCCTCGTAAGGCACAACCGGCAAAGACCAACGCCAAACAAAGCGCGCGTCCTCCGGCATCGCATTCACACAACCGTGTGACATCGGCTCACCATAATTGTTATGCCAATAAGTGGAATGAATCGCCACCCCGCCAGACGCAAAAATAGAAGTCCAGGCAATTGCCATCAACTCATACCCTGAGGCCGCCGACCCGCCCGCCATATGCAAGGAGATAAATTTGCGGTTGATCACATGATTTGTCCCTACAGGCGTAGACCATTTATCCACTGCATTGCCCGAAGCATCAAACTTAGCGCCCGAAGAAATGCGACAGAAATGCACCTCCGTTCCGCTTTCCAGGCACGAAAGCGTCTGCTTGGTCAAATCTATCACCACAAGTTTATCGGTCACCTCCGGGCGGATCGGGCTGACATCCTCAGCACTCAATGGACGGAATGCCTCTGCCGGCGACCAAAACACATCGCCATAACTGCCATGCTTCTCACGCGCCCGATAAAGCCAGGTGCCAAGCGAATTCTGCCGCACATCATCAATCCAATACACCTGACTGTAATATACCCGATACCGATCCGCAGGCGTCTCCTTCAAATGCGGCGAAGCGGGGTTGGGATTGACCAAATAAAAGGGAGCAAACGGCACCGTTACCTCAGCCCAAAAGCCACGTTCTCCGCTGGCCCCAAGCGGTAACGTTTGTTGCACCTCATTCGGCTGATTAAGAACCGGCTGCACAAGCGGAGCAGGCAAATACCCGTCCGGTGTTTCAATCCAACGCCGGTTGGTTGGGAACATGGGAAACGGCGCCCCAATCACCTCGCGCAGCCAGACAACAATCGCATCGTCATACAAAACCCCCACTGTTTTACTATCTTGTGACGGACTGGCTTTCAATTCCAGCTTCGTAAGCACACGCCCCAACTTTTTGGCCTCCGGGAAATCTGCCGCGAGCTGCACCCAATACCGCCAGGGCCGCAACGCCAATGCCCCCATCCCAGCCAGGCTCATCTTCAAGAAATCTCGTCGCGAAAATTTTCGTTCAAAAAAGTTCATAGTCATAAAGATAACCGCAAAAGAAGCTGCTGTCAACCATTCATCAAAGCTCGTGTTGAATCAACAATTCCTTCACGCGCTCAATTTCCGGTCCCCACCAGGCATCTCCAGGCTGATAAGGCACTGCCTGACGAACGCAGCGATATACCCGCTCCGTCTCTCGTCCGAGCTGTGCCATTGGCATCTGTCGCAAACGCAAATCCAACGCCCGCGCCGCAGTGTAAAGCTCCACCGCCAACACATGTCGGACATTGTCCAAAATCTGCATTGTATGTCGCGCGGCAGTTGTAGCATTGGCATTATGATCCTCCTGCTCACCCGAAGTCGGTAAGGAATGCACAGAATCAGGATGAGCCAACGTTTGATTTTCCAGCACCAGCGAAGCCGCCGTATATTGTGGCATCATCAAGCCCGAATTCAACCCCGCCGCTTCAGCGCAATCCACCAACATTGCCGGCAACCCCGTGTTCAGCTTACCATCCGTCAAACGAAAAACACGCCGTTCAGCAATCGCTGCCAATTCCGCCAACGCAATCCCTAAATAATCCATCACCAACCCCACCGGCTCGCCATGAAAATTTCCACCCGAAATTGCTTCACCATCAAATAACAATGGATTATCCGTTGCTGCATTGATTTCACGTTCAACCACACCGGCCACAAACTCCACCGTGTCGCGTACCGCCCCCTGCACCTGCGGCGCGCATCGCAGCGAATAAGCGTCCTGAACCCGTCCCGCCGCGTTTAACAACGTGCTACCCTCTGTAATCTCCAACACACGCCTCGCCACAAATACCTGTCCCGCCTGTTCACGTGCCTGATGCAGACGCAAATCAAAAGCGGCCCGGCACCCCAACATCGCCTCCAGGCTCATTGCCAGACTCCACTCTGCCACATCCAACAAATAACGTGTCTCACATACCGCCAAAGCCGCCATCGCGGCCGTAAATGTTGCCCCATTATTGAGCGCCAGTCCCTCCTTGGGCCCCAAAACCAAACGCCGCAATCCAGCAGCTTCCATGGCCGCCTTGCCACTCATAATCTGCCCATTAAACTCAGCCCAACCCGAATCCTGTTCGCGATCATCCTCGTCTGTCGTAAACACCAATGCCAAATGCGAGAGCGGGCCCAAATCACCCGAGGAACCAAGCGACCCCTGAGAAGGCACAATCGGCGTTACCCCACGTTCCAGCATCGCCAGCAAGGTCTCAATTAACTCAACTCGCACCCCAGAATACCCCTTTGCTAGCGTATTTGCCCGTACCAACATTGCCGCCCGCACCACTTCGCGCGGCATGGCGGGCCCAGTCCCAACCGCATGGCTTAAGATCAAATTACGGCTCAATCGAGCACTATCCTCATCCGCAATTCGCCGTTCAGCAAAAATACCAAACCCCGTATTAATGCCATATACCGCCTTGCCCGACCGAGCAATTGCCTGCAAACAAGCTTGCGAATGCTCCACCGCAGACCGTCCCGCCTCTGAAAGCCGCGCCGTAGCGCGCCCATAGGCCACCTCAACCACATCTTTCAATGTCAGGTGATTACCATCCAACTCAATCATCAACTTCTTCTCCCTAAAACAAAAGATGACCTAACAACACCGCCAACAGCGGCACCGTCAAATTATCAATATCCCGATAGGGCAACGACTCCACCACCGTCCCTGCCACAGCAATGAATGTAACCGGAAGCAACAAGCTACTCAGACTACGCTCAAGCACACCTGCCAACATAAACACCGCCAACACCCCAACGCTAAACAACCATCCGCCAGCAAACATTGCCAAAGAACCCCAAACCGATTTACGCTGCGACCAGGGCAAGCCAATACTCTTAAACCGCGAACCAACCACATCTGCCAAACCATCACCACCACACAGCAGCATCAGCGCTGTAATCCCTATTGGACTATCTTTCCAATAAACAATCGTCAAGAGCACAAAAACAATTCCATAAAACAATGGCCCGCGCAAAATTTCACGCCGATCACCAGAACGCGACATCGCTGCCACAGCTGCCGGATCCTTCATGACCCCCAATCCAACCAGTGCGAATTGCATTGTAATCGCCATCGGAATCAATGCTGCCAGATACCGTGCCAGGGGTGTATCTGGAAAGAATAGCCAACAAAGCACAAAAATAGGCCCCGTGCCTGCATGAATAATCTTACGGCTCAACCGCGCCCCGACCCAACCACGTTGCGCCGCAAAATCATTAACGCGCAGCCATAAAAGCGCCAATCCCAACGTCAGCCCCAATGCCAGCCATTGATTCATCATCCTCAGCCACGTCCTTCGCGTTCAGCCTCTCGCGTTTGATCGCGTTTGGCAATTTCATGTCGTTTATCGTATAACTTCTTACCTTTTGCCAGAGCAATATCAAGCTTTGCTCGCCCGTCCTTCAAATATACTTGCACCGGCACAATTGTCATGCCTTTTTGACGCACCGACTGCCACAATTCACGAATCTCGCGCTTATGCAGCAACAGCCGCCTTGGACGTTTGGGGTCATGATTAAAGCGATTGGCAGACTCATAAGGAGCAACATGAGCATTCATAAGCCATGCCTGTTGCCCATCCACCTGTATATATGCCTCAGCAAGGCTAATTTGACCAGCTCGAATCGATTTGATCTCACTGCCTTGCAAAGAAAGCCCTGCCTCAAAATGCTCAAGCAAAAAATATTCAAAATGAGCCTTACGATTGGTAGAAACGACTTTGATACTCATACCTGCATTGTAGCACAACTAACCCCAACGGACGATGGAAAAACCAGCAATCAGACGCAGAAAGCCAAACACCAGCAACGCCCCCACCAGTCCAATCCACCCACCAACAACTGGACCAAGCAACGAGCCAGCCAGGATAGCCGCATTGCTACCCAAAGTAAACCATGCCAGGTACGCCGGACGATCATCCCCCGGCACATGTTCTAACAAGTAATTAAACAGAGCTCCGCCCGCCATTGCCCAGGCAAAACCACCGACAATTGAAGCCACGAGATATAGCGTCCCATCCCTGGCCAGGCCTAAGAAAAACGGATATGCAGCCAACATCATCAACCCAACCCCCGTCACTGTTTTGTTTCCCCAACGCCGCGAAATCCGCGCGAATTGCGTAGAGCCCAAAAAATCAGACACATAGAACAAAGCCGTCCCCAAACTCAGTACCTGATCATCCAATTGCAGCACATTCACCGAATACACCGAAAACAATGGAATTGGCAAATATTGCACAAAATGAAAAAAAACCAACAATAGCAATGGACGTCGAAAATTGCTCCTCAACACGTCCAAACGCAATCGTTGCCGCAACCATTCTCGGAAACCCACCAAAGCCAATAGCGCATCTTTACGAGTTGAGGCAGGTATAACCTCCACCGGCCGCACGAACCACAAATGCAAACTACTCATTGCAGCACCCACTGCACCCATACCAAAAACCCAGGCGTATCCAAATGGGAACTCAATCTGCACCAACAAGTAACCACTCAATAACGTTACCACAATCGTTGTAATCGAGAACACCGCATTGCGAATTCCAGCAACATATCCGCGCCATGTTTCAGGTACTGCCGCGCCAAACAAAGCGTTGAACCCCATTCCCAATGCAGTCCCCGGAATACTCATTAAGAGCGTTGCCACAATCAATGCCCAAATTTGCACTTCATTTGTCATCCACTCCAACAGCAAAGGGAAAAATGCAAACAACAAATAAAAAGAGCGCTGCATGACAGATGTGATAAACACAGCTCGCCCAATCGGACGGCGCTCCAACCATCCCCCGGTTGGCAAAGCCAATATCATGCTCACAACCGAAGGCAAGGCGCTCAACAAGCCAATTTGTGCTGAGCTGGCCCCTAACCGAGCAGCATAAATTGAGAAAAAAGCCAATAAACTTCCATTCAAAACACCAAACCACCCAATATCAAAGTACAGGTGGATAAAATTTCTGCGAAACTCCACTGGCACTGGCTCAGCTGATTGAAAAGCAAAAGAAAACAAACGACGCAAAGCAACCTCTTTTCTAACCAACAAAAAAAAATCAACCCAGCCCCTCGCCACAACTTGCAAACTGCCATATCAAATTTGGGCGTCTCAATTATATCCTTTGCAACCATCTTCAGTCAACAACATCAAAACGCACCCCATGGACCCCAGTTTTCAAAAAGCAAAAATTTATCCCTCAAACAACCGATCAGATACCCCCATCAAAAACACATTGGTCTCACGAAGGTATATTTCTTCATCCTCTAAACTGGTATAATCACCACGGAAGACAACCCTATGCGCAAACCATACTCTCAATTCTTTTTGCTTGATCCTCAAATTCATTTCCTCAATCACGGCTCTTTTGGCGCCTGTCCTCGCCCCGTCTTTGCTGCCTATCAAGCCTGGCAACGCCTGTTAGAAGACCAACCCGTCTTGTTTTTAGGTCGAGACCTTCCGCGATATGATCAGCTTGCTCGACAGGCTTTAGGCGCTTATCTAAACGTGCCCGCAAACGACCTGGCCTATGTTCCCAACGCCACATACGCGGTCAACCTTGTTGCCCGGTCCATCCATCTTCAACCGGGCGACGAAATTCTAACATCCGACCATGAATATGGCGCCTGTGACTATACGTGGGAATTCATTTGTCAACAAAGTGGCGCATCCTATCGCCACCACCCCATCCCGCTGCCAGCAAATTCGCCAGAAGACATTGCCGAACAATTTTGGGCAGATGTTCGCCCCAACACTCGGCTGATCTTCCTCAGCCACATCACTTCTCCCACTGCCCTTACCTTACCTGTCCAAAACATTTGCGCACGTGCCCGTTCTGCCGGCATTCTCACCTTCATTGACGGTGCTCACGCCCCCGGACAGATTCCGCTTGACTTAAGCTCACTACAAGCCGATTTTTATACTGGCAACTGTCACAAATGGATGCTCAGCCCCAAAGGCGCTGGTTTCCTTTATGCGGCGCCCTCCGTACAATCCATACTAGAACCACTTGTTGTCAGCTGGGGCTACAAAGCCACTCCACAAACCACCACTGGCTCTCGCTTCATTGACATCATGCAATGGACTGGTACACATGATCCAGCTGCCGCGCTAACAGTCCCTTCTGCAATCGAATTCATGCAGATCAATAATTGGCCCGAAGTTGCCAAAGAATGCCAGGCCTTACTTCAACAGACCTTATCTGACCTCTCATCCCTCACCAAGCTGCCACCCATTTACCCAGACCTGACCTTGTTGAACCAACAAATGGGATCGGCGCCCCTCCCACCTAACACCGACACTAACCTTCTCAAAACCAGATTGTACGAAGAATACAAAATCGAAGTTCCCATCATCGAATGGCAAAAACAAAAACTGATTCGCGTCTCCATTCAGGCTTACAACACACAAGCCGACACGCAAGCCCTGCTTGAAGCCTTACAAACCCTTTTGCCACAAGTTCAACTATCTTAATTGCGGAGATCCTATGCCTGAAATCACCCTTGTTCTTGGCGGTGGCGGCATTAAAGGCATTGCCCACATCGGCGTCCTACATGTTCTTGAAAAAACAGGCCTATCCATTCGGGCCATCGCTGGAACCAGCGCTGGCGGCATTGTGGGTGCCCTTTATGCCGCTGGTTACAAAGCCAGTCAAATTGAAGACCTCATCCGCAATGTAGATCAGAGCAGCCTCTTTCGCCGCAGCCCCGACGAAGGCCCGGCACTGCTTGGTTTTAGCGGACTCGTTGAGGTGCTCTCGACGCCTCTTGGCGGGCTGACCTTTGCCGATCTAACCATCCCTTTTGCATGCACTGCTGTAGACCTGAACACCTCACAAGAAATCATCCTCTCTTCCGGCAATATTCTTGATGCTGCCCTGGCCACCGCAGCTGTTCCTGGCGTCTTCCCTGCCCAAGAAATAGATGGTCACACTCTGGTAGATGGTGGCGTGCTAGACCCTGTCCCCGTTGCACTTGGACGCTGGCTATCTCCCACCCTGCCTATCATTGCCATCTGTCTCTCTCCAGCTCCTGAACAATGGCAACATATGCCAACAATTCAGCTACCCAAAGTTCCGGTCATGGTGCCTCGTCCAATACTGCAACGTATCGCCCAAACTCGTCTCAGTCAGGCTTTTCAAATTTTCATCAAATCCATGGATATTTCCGCCCGCAGCATGGCCGAGCTAAAATTGCAAATTGATCGCCCCGATGTGCTCATCCGTCCGGATGTCAGTCGTTATGCCATGCTAGATGAAGTCGCTCCCAGCGATTTGATTCGCATTGGTGAAGAAGCCACGTGGAAAGCACTACCGGAAATTGAAAGAGTCCTCGGTTGGCGCAGCACCATTGCGCGGCGCTTCCGCCGAGCAGCTGCCCCTCCCGGAAAAATTCTTGCCCCCACACCATCTAAAGCAGCGGAGTCCCCCACACAGGAAACACCCCATGACGCGTGACCTTCGCAAATACGCCAACCAAACCAGCTTTCGCCTGATCATTGGTGCCCTCATTTTGCTCTTCACCGTTGGCGCAGGACTAATTTATCTTGTTTATGGCTTTGGTGCAGCGGTTATGGGCCTGCTTTGCCTGTCCGGCGCATTACTCCCAATTGGTCTCATCATTCTCCTTCTACAGCTCCTAGACTGGATCGTGAAACGTGCCAACAACAATTGAGCCACAAACATTATATGATCAAGGCAACATCCTACGCTATCGGCCCCCTCTAACCATACCACGTCGCATCGTCTTACTTCTGCATGGCTGGACAGGTGATGAAACATCCATGTGGGTATTCACCCGTGCCCTATCTAGTCAGTGGCTGCTGGCACCGCGCGGCCCTATCACCGCCACCCCGCAAGGCTTTGGCTGGGTTGAGCACAAACACCCCGCCCACTTTCAAGATTTTTCGACCGCCGCTCAAACACTTCTACGCCAATTGGACAGATGGCAGCATTTACTTAATCTGCCCGACCTGCCGCTTGATGTTGTTGGCTTTAGTCAAGGCGCCGCCCTGGCTATCAGCTTGACACTATCTGCACCACAACGTTTTCAACGCCTGGCTTGCATCGCTGGCTTCTTACCTTTTCAGGCACCGATTGTCCCGCTGAAGGGATTAAACTGCCTGATCGCACACGGCTCGCAAGACAGCATCGTTCCCATCGAGCAAGCACAAATTGCCTTCAAACATTTGAGCGCCTGCCAGGCCCAGGTACAGTTTTGCGAGGCAGAAGTGGGTCACAAGATGAGCGCTTCTTGCTTCCAAAGCCTAGAGGGCTTCCTCAATGCCGTTTAACGCCCTCGCAAAACAGCAAACAAACCCGTAAAAATCCCAATGGCAGCCAAACTAACAATCAGCAGCCCCATCGGCACTCCAATTGGGGTAGTGCTGACCTCCGTCTGAAACGTTGGAATTGCCAACGGCGGCGGCATCGTAAATGTGGGCAAGCGCGTCTCCTGCACTGTGACAACAAACTGAGCAGCAAGTGTCGGGTCTATCGTCTGTGTATACAACAACGTCGGCGTGGGTGGCAACTCAATGATTGGCAAATCGCCCGGGGTCAAATCTACATAGACCGACATCATCACCCATCCCACATTGCCCGGCACCCCCTGATATTCGATCAAAATCCATTCACCACCCGGCGAACGCCCTTTTGCAACAGCAGTTTGTCCAACAAACAAAATTCCAATCTTATCAAAAATTGTCCCTGGGCCTGAACGCACATACACAAAATCTTGCCCCTGGCCTGGTTTAACTGTTAAAACCGGCCCGGTTGGCGTTCCTGTCACAGTTGGAATGAAAATCGTCGGAATTTGAGCGAGTGGGCCAGCCATCACAGACCCTGTCCAGGTCAACAGCACCCAAGCCCATAAAACCACTACAAACAACATCCATTTCGCGAAACGTTTTTTCATAAAATCTCGTATAATTAGGTAACGTATTTTCGTAACACGAATTATAACCGAAATCATATGCAACCGAAAATTTATCACGGAACACTTAAACCCCAAGATATAGCCCAAGCACTGATGGGCCAATTCAATCGCGGCAATTATCGCGTCCAACAAATTGGCAGCGGCGACAAAATCACCATTCAAATTTCAACTCGCGAACAGCTCAGCTCAGGTGGGCAAACCGCCCTGGCCATTTGGATTGAAAAAGTTTCTGATGGCGTCTCTGTGCGAATTGGACAACAAGCCTGGTTTGGTGTCGCTGCCAGCTTGGGCATGAGCGCCCTAGCCGCTCTGCGCAACCCTTTCTCCCTGTTAGGCCGTTTGGATGATATTGCTCAAGACATCGAATCCATTCAACTTACCGAACAGGTTTGGAAAGTCATTGAAGCAGCTGCTCATTCCGCGGGCGCATCTTTTGAACTCTCTGAACGCTTACGCCGCACCACTTGCAATTACTGCAACACGCCCAATCCAATCGGCGAAGCCAATTGCATCGCATGCGGCGCCCCCCTTGGTGATGTTCAACCCCGCACATGCAAACAGTGTGGTTTTGTTATCAAAAAAGAAGATCAATTTTGTCCCAACTGTCGCTACCCCATCAACTAAAGTCCATGTCAACCCTTCAAAACGCCATCACTGATATTCCCGGCATCCTGGTTGGCCATGCCCAAGATACAGCTGCCCTAACCGGCTGCACCGTCATCCTTTGCGAATCGGGTGCTGTTGCTGGCGTAGATCAGCGTGGTGGTGCGCCTGGCACCCGAGAAACCGACGCACTCCGGCCCTTACACCTTGTTGAACGTGCCCACGCCATCTTGCTAAGCGGCGGGTCTGCTTTTGGCCTTGACGCAGCTTCCGGCGTGATGCAATACTTGGCAGAGAAAAAAATTGGCTTTGATACGGGTGTTGCAGTTGTCCCCATCGTCCCAGCTGCTGTCTTGTTTGATCTGGCCATTGGTCAGGCCGATATTCGCCCCAACGCCGCTATGGGCTACCAGGCCTGTAAAAATGCAAGCAACTTGCCACCGGAACAGGGCAACGTTGGCGCGGGGTGCGGTGCTACTGTTGGCAAACTCTTTGGCATGAAAGGCGCCATGAAATCCGGCATTGGCAGCGCCAGCATGGAAATTGGCGGCGGAGTACGCGTGGGCGCCATCATTGCCGTCAACGCCTTTGGAGATGTCATCAACCCTACCAATGGGCAAATCCTGGCTGGAGCACGCCCCGTTCAACTTGGCCCATTCAAAATTGGCCAAGACCGCTCCTTTGCCGACACATTGCAAACCATGCGAACCTTCACCGGGCGCTCAATCCTCAATTTTGCCTCCGCTCAAAACACGGTCATTGGCGTTGTCGCTACCAACGCTCGTCTTGACAAGAACGAGGTCAACAAAGTCGCCCAAATGGCCCATAATGGCCTTGCTCTCACAATCCGCCCTGCCCACACCATGTTGGATGGCGACACCCTTTTCGCTCTTGCCACAGGACAACACAAAGCGGATGTCAATATTGTCGGCGCCTTTGCTGCTGAAGTCGTTGCCCGCGCCATTATTGCCGCCGTCCAAAACGCTCAAGCCGTACCAGGCTATCCTGCTGCATCCTCATACCCAGCTCAAGAAGGCAAACATGACTGAGGTTAACCCGCATTCTATCCATCCACTTATTGCCGAACGACATTCATCGCGCCTTATGGACCCCAATCGTCCAATTGCTTCAGCACAAATTGAACAACTGCTTGAGGCTGCACGCTGGGCACCATCCAGCAACAACCAACAGCCATGGCGCTACCTGATCTTCAGTAATCAACATCCACAAGCGCTCCAAACCGCCCGACAGTGCTTATCAACCAGCAATCAAATTTGGGCAAATCGCGCCCCGCTCCTCATCCTGGCTCTTGCCGAACAAACCCGTCCTGACGGACGCCCCAACCCCAAAGCACTGCACGACCTCGGCATGGCAAACGAAAACCTGCTGCTTCAAGCTACTGCTCTTGGCCTACACTGTCGCCCGATGGGCGGTTTTGATGTTGAGTGCATTCGTCAGGCATTTCACATTCCTGATCAATTTGAACCGATCATCATCATTGCGATTGGCTATCCCGCCTCCGCCGACCAATTTCCAGAAGAAATCCAGCAAAAGGAGCAGCAACCACGCCAGCGTCGTCCGTTGCAAAACACCGTTTTTTACGGCAAATGGCCTGAAAAAAGCCAAAGCTGACCACCTTATAATTGCTTTCATTTGCAAAGAAAAGAGACCCCAATGATTCATATAATTGCCGACACAACTTCCAGCATTCCGGTAGCTCAAGCAGAGGAATTAGGCATTGCCTACTTGCCACAAATCATTATCTTTGGCAATCAAAGCTATCGCGATGACAATGAAATAGACACCGCCACCTTTCTCAAGCGACTGCGCACCTCAACCACCCTTCCCCAAACAGCTGCACCGCCCCCGGTACTCTACAACCCCATCTACCAGAAACTTGGCACCAAGGGCAACACCCTGATCGTTCTTTGCCCGTCCACTGATCTCAGCGGCACCTACCGCAGTGCAACTGTCGCTGCAGCTGATTTTCCCGATGCAGATATTCGCATTATTGACACGCGCACCATTGCTTCAGGCCTTGGCAGTATCGTCCTGCAAGCCCTACAATGGGCCAAAGAAGGTCAAGATGCGGACACCCTTGTAGCCAATATTCAAGAGATGTCTCGTCGCTCGCGCTCTTACTTTTTGGTAGACACCCTCGAATATTTATACAAAGGAGGACGAATCGGCGGTGCAAAAATGTTGTTTGGCAGCCTCTTGCAAGTCAAACCCATTCTCATGCTCAAAGATGGTCACACCGAACCTGCTGAAACCCAGCGCACCAAACGTCGCGCTCTGACACGCATCAAAGAACTTGTCGCTGAAAACTTTCCACGCCATCATCCCGCCCATCTAACTATTTCCCATGGCGATGCAGAAGAAGAAGCCCATAAACTAGCCGAAGACCTCAAAACCGAGTTAGGCCTTAGCGAAGTACCAGTATACGAAATGCCACCTGCCATCATCGTGCATGCCGGTCCAGGTGTATTAGCAGTCAGCTTCTTTATGGATACGCCTGCCTGAGCGCCCTCCTCAGCAATGAATTATTGGCCCCCGTCCTAAAAACGGGGGCCAATTTTACTTCCCAGAAAACACGATCTCGCTGACGTATTATTCGAAAATCTTCGGCGCCTTCTTGCTCGTCGAGATAGCCCAAATAATCGCAGCTACCATCACCACAGCAACAACCCACACCACAGGCCCCTGAGAACGCACAATGATCGGCCCGGCCAACAACGAAACCAAATTGACCACCTTAATCATCGGGTTCAGCGCCGGCCCTGCCGTATCTTTCAGCGGGTCACCAACAGTGTCACCAACCACACCAGCTTTATGACGTTCAGAGCCCTTACCGGTATTCTGTGCCAAATTGCGCGGCTCATCCTCAATCATCTTCTTGGCATTATCCCAGGCACCGCCTGCATTGGCCATAAACACAGCCAACAACTGACCGCTGAGAATTACACCCGCCAGAAAACCGCCCAGCGCCTCAACCTGCAGCACCAGCCCAACCACCAGCGGCAACAAAACCGAAATCACCGCCAACGGAATCAGCTCTTTCTGGGCAGAGCGAGTGGAAATATCCACCACACGCGCATAGTCAGGCTTCTTGGTGCCCTCCATAATACCAGGCACGCGGAACTGCGCCCGCACCTCCTCCACCACCTGACCAGCCGCACGAGACACAGCCTTGATAGAAAGCGAGCTAAACAGCCAGGGCAATGCACCGCCAATCAAGAAACCAATAAAAACCTTGGTCTCCGAAACGCGAATTGCATCCAGCGCCCCAGGCAAAACGCGATTAATGTCAGTGATATATGAAGCGAACAGACTTACCGCCGCAATCACAGCCGAAGCAATCGCCACCCCCTTGGTAATCGCCTTGGTCGTATTACCAACCGCATCCAAATCCGCCAAAATTTGCCGGCCGCGAATTGCCTCTTCGCCCTTGCTATCTTGCCAGGACATCTCAGCAATCCCATTGGCATTATCCGAAATCGGGCCATACGAATCCATTGCAACATTGTTACCCGTATGGCTCAACATGCCAATCCCTATCATGGAAACGGCGTATAGCACATAATTTGCCCCGTCCGCCTGATACAGCAACAAAGCAAACACAAAAGCAATTGCAATCACTGCCAAAGCCCACACGCTCGATTCCATCCCAACCGCCAGACCGGACAAAATCGTCGTCGCTGGCCCTGTCTTTGTGGATTTGACAATCTCTTGCACCGGTGCCCGCTTCGTGGAAGTAAAGTACGAAGTCAGCGGATTGAAGGCAACTGCCAGAGCAACGCCCAACGTCGTCAATATAGCTAGCCGCACATCCCCCGCATACAGCCAGGCCAATAAGAAAGCCCACAGAATTGTGTTAAAGCTCGAAACCTCATAAGAACGGAACATTGACTCTTCCGCGTCGTGCGCACGCAGGAACTTGATTGGGAATTTCTCCCAAATCGGCACCGTAAATGTTCCCAAAATCGAGCTAATCACACCAATAGCACGGATGATCAATGGATACACAATCCAAACAATGCTACCCGTCATCTGATACAGCGTCAGGCCAAGAATCAATGAAGAAACAATTGTCACTTCATAGCTCTCGAAAATGTCCGCCGCCATCCCAGCACAATCACCAACGTTATCGCCCACCAGGTCAGCCACAACAGCAGCGTTACGCGGATCATCCTCCGGAATATCCTTTTCAACCTTACCAACCAAATCTGCCCCTACATCAGCAGCCTTGGTGTAAATGCCACCACCCACACGCATGAAAAGCGCCAACAACGTACCGCCAAACCCAAAGCCCAACAGAGCATCCGGTGCTGCACGGCCAAAGATAATAAAGATCACCGTGCCGCCCAAAAGGCCCAGGCCATCTGTCAGCATGCCCGTCACCGTGCCAGCATAATAAGCAATCGAAAGCGACTCGTTGAAACTGCGGCGTGCCGCCGAAGCCGAACGAACACTCGCCTGAATCGCCATGCGCATGCCCAACTGCCCAACCAACAGCGAGAAAAGCGCCCCCATTGCAAACGCCACCGTTCGCCCAATCGCAACGACAATCAAAGCATTATCGCCAAACTCCTCCACCGCCTCACGAGTTGGCTCAACAACATACACACTCAAAAACAGTGCACCTGCCAAAATCAGGATCGCCGGAAAAATTGTCCGCAATTGTCGGCTTAAGTAGCTTTCAGCGCCAATTCGAACTGCATCCCATACTTCCTGCATCTTTTGCGTGCCTTTATCCTTCTTTAGCACGCTGCCACGCAATAGCCAGGCATACAACAAGCTAATGAACGCGGTCAACAAAACACCCAGGATTGCAAACTGCTCAAAGGCCGTTGTCAACCCATGCCGCGAAAGACCAAATATATCCATATCGCCTCCGCAAATCAAAGAATTTTTTAACGAACCAAATTATTTTACACCAATGCCATAAAAAGTCAATTTGAATTAAGCGTTTGATTAGAACTCGCAATTCTTATTGACTTTGAGCAAGTTGTTAATGTATAGTGTTATGCAGCTTATTTCAAAACGCAACCGAGGTGCGAACATGATTCGTGTTTCTGAGTTGACCAAAAACTATGGAACGCGTGTAGCAATTGACCACATCAGTTTCGATGCCAAGAAAGGTGAAGTTGTCGGCTTTCTTGGCCCCAATGGTGCAGGCAAAACAACCACCATGCGCATTCTCACCGGCTACATGCCTCCCACATCCGGTAAAGTGGAAATCGGCGGTTTCGATGTTGTCGAACAATCGCTTGAAGTACGTAAAATTGTTGGCTATCTACCCGAAACAGTTCCCCTTTACCCAGACATGACTGTCAGCGAATATTTGCACTACATGGGGAGTTTACACAGAGTCTCGCAACTTTCCCAGCGCGTTACCGAAGTACTAAAAATGGTTAGTCTTGAAGAACGCGCCACCGGATACGTCTCAAACCTCTCCAAAGGGATGCGTCAGAGATTAGGCCTGGCACAAGCATTGCTTCACCGACCCCAAGTCTTAATTCTTGACGAGCCAACCATTGGCCTTGACCCAGCACAAATCATTGAAGTTCGCAACTTGATTCGAGAACTCGCATCTTCTTGCACCATTTTGCTTTCAACACACATCCTCTCAGAAGCACAACAGGTCTGTAACCGCGTCCTTATCATCAACAAAGGTCACATTGTAGCAGAAGATACTCCCGAACGGCTTCATGCTCGCCTGACAGGTGCCGGACGCGTCGTCATACGCGTGCTAGGCAACATTGAGCAAGCAGTTGCTCCTGTTGGCTCGATCCCAGGTGTGACCAATGTAGCCGTCAAAGCTCCCGACACGCTGGAATTTGAAACCACCCCGGGCAAAGAGGTGCGTCCACTTGTCACCCGCGCCCTGGTAGAAGCCGGCATTAACCTTCTAGAGATGAAGGCCTCCACCTTGTCCTTGGAAGAAATCTTCCTTGAACTGACCCGTGACGAACCCATCGCCCCTGTTGTTGGGCAACTTGAAGGTTCAGAATCTACTCAGGAGGGCTAAAAACATGTACAACATTTGGACGATCGCTCGCCGCGAGTTAAAACATTATTTCATCAGTCCCATTGCATACGCAGTCGCTTTCATGATCTTGCTCATTGTTGGCGTCATCTTTTACACCAACTTACTTGCATCCATGATTTACCAACAATTTGCCCCCGGTGTTGATATTGTTGTTGGCCCCATCGTCACCCTCATCCTCTTCACCACACCAGCCATCACCATGCGCACCCTGGCTGATGAGCAACGCAGCGGCACCATGGAACTCATCCTCACCGCCCCCGTCCGAGACTGGGAACTCGTCACCGGCAAATGGCTGGGTGCCTTCCTTTTTTACTTCATCATCATCCTAATCACCTGGTTCTACCCCATCATCCTCAATCAACTCGTCAGCCCCGGCATAGATCAGGGTCTCATGATCGCCAACTATCTTGGCCTACTTCTCATGATTGCCAGCCTCACCGCCATTGGTGTTGCCGTCTCTTCTATTTTCAGCAATCAAATTGCTGCTTTCTTTGCCACAGCTGGCATTTTGCTCTTTTTGTGGATGATTGGCTTCCCTTCCCAAGCAATGGGTGCCAGCACCGCCGCCGAAATCCTTAAGTATCTCGACTTAAGTGAGCATTTCTTCTCAACCTTTTATGAAGGTGTCATTGAACTCAAAAACATCGTCTACTATGTTAGCATAACCAGTCTCGCCTTATTCCTTGGCTCAATCTCTATCCAATCACGGAGGTGGCGATAATGAAACTCAACCGCAAACAACTTGCCCCATGGTCTCTGTACCTATCATTGGCTGCCCTTCTCTCTGCTTTGGTTTCTTATCTCATCCAGCGTCAGTTCAGCCTTATCGTCCAAATCAGCTTGGCAGTCGTCGTGCTTGGCATTGCTTTATTTGCCATGCTCGAACCCCAAAAATTACGCGAAGCATTCACCGGACGACAAGCCCGCTATGCCAGTAACGCTACCATCCTCACAATTGCCTTCATTGGCATTCTGGTCGTTGTCAATTATTTGGCTTACAAAAATTCGCCTCGTTGGGACCTGACCGAAGACAAAACCCATACACTTGCCCCCGAGACAATAGATACGCTTAAGAATCTGCCGATGCCCGTTAAGGCTCTTGCTTTCTTCTCGCAATCTGCTTATAACACCAACGAAGCAAAGCAATTGTTAGACTCCTATCAGTATAACGCGTCTGATAAATTCTCCTATGAGTTCATCAATCCAGACCAAAACCCTGTTGCGGTTCAAAACGCCAATGTCACCCGCGACGGCACCATTGTGCTCCAAATGGGAGATCGTCAGGAGTTGGTTACCTATCCAACCGAACAGGAAATGACCTCAGCCATCATCAAACTCATTCACCCCGAAAACCGCGTGCTGTATTTCCTTAACGGTCACGGCGAAAAAGACCCATTTGGTACTACAGACGACTCTTATTCTACCTTGCGCTCCACACTGGAAAGCAAAAACTATACCATTCAAGCACTAAACTTGATTGGGCAACCACAAATTCCCAGCAATGCTTCTGCAATTATTGTAGCTGGCCCCATAACCCCTCTCTCTGACTCCGAAATTTCCATCCTTAAGGCCTATCTCGACAACGGCGGCTCAGTCATCTTCTTATTGGAACCGCGTCTGCTCACCCAACAGCCGCAAGGCTGGGAGCCACTCTACCAATATCTGGAATCCGCATGGGGTCTGCAACTCAACGATAGCATTGTAGTCAACCCCAACGACATGTTCGACCGCGTGATTGCCATTGGTGACCCTGCCACCTATGCCAACCACCCAATCACGACCAATTTGCGCGGCCTGGTCACCCTTTTCCCAACCGCCCAAGCCATCCAAACCATTGTGACAGATCAACCCGTCAATACAACTGCCATCATCAGCACCAATGCCAAAGTGTCCTGGGCAGAAAGCAACATCTCCAGTCTTGAACAAGGCAACGAGACCCTGGATAGCGATGACACCCCTGGCCCATTGGCTATTGCCGTTGCCGGCGAACATTACATGAACGGGGCACGCCTTGTTGTCATTGGTGATGCCGATTTTGCGGTTAATGCTGCTTTTTACCAATATGGCAATGGGGATTTGTTAGTAAACTGCATTGACTGGGCCAACAAACAAGAGAGCCTCATCACCCTCACACCCAAATCCAGCACCCAACGCACCCTCATTCCACCCACAACAGCCGGCATGGCTGTCATTTTCCTGGCAGTCTTCTCTCTTCCCGTCCTCGTCATCATCGCCGGTGTTGTTGTCTGGATTCAACGCCGCCGAAAAGGATAGACCGATGAACCGCCGCCCAACCTGGATCATGCTTGGCCTTTTGGCCATTGCTCTTTTGGCCCTTGCCTTCATGGAATGGACACCTCAGGGCAAAAAAATTAGTCAGCCCCCCACGCCAACCAGTATCCCCTTACTGCTTTCTGGCTGGGACCCTGAACGCGTAACTCGCGTTGAATTCTCCACCCCGGACCAATCCACCTATGTGCTGACAAAACAGGCCAATGGCACCTGGATAATGAATGATAATCCCAACCCTGTCAATCAGGATAATCTATACTATCTGCTTCAATCCCTGACCAACGCCACAGTCCGCGCCACATTATCAAGCGATATAAACCAAGATGCCACCGGTCTTGCAACCCCAACATTAAACATTGCACTGCAAGACTCGTTTGGAGCAACAGTTCGAATCAAAATTGGCAATCAGACGCCGATCAGCAGTGGCTATTACCTACAAGTAGATGCACAAGCCCCTGTCGTTGCCAGCAAATATGACATTGAAGACTTACTTTCCCTTGCATCTCCTCAAAAACTCTTGTCTCCTTCAACGCCGTAAAACCTTTGTCTTAGGTATTGATTTTTATCACAAAAACGTGTATTCTGAAGTGACGTAAAATTCAACAAAGAAAGCTGCAACTGTATGGATGATCCATTAATTATTAATGTGGTAGATGATGAAGATGAAGAATATTCTGCGATAGCTCGGTTGATCGAACTGGGCCATCAAAAGTCTTTTGTCACCATCGATGACATTTTGCACTTCTTCCCTGAAGCCGAACAAGATGTTGAACAGCTCGAAGAAGCTTTTGCTGCCCTCATGAGCGCTGGCATTGCTTACATCGAAGATGAGCCCATTCTCGGTGAGCCAACAGAAGATGAGCTGACTCTTACAGAAGAAGCTGAAGCTGAAACCACAACCCAAGAAGTTTCCATAGATGACCTTGAGAATATAGATACAGACGACACCATCGGCCTATATCTCAAAGAAGTCAGTCGCGTTCCACTGCTCACCGCTGAAGAAGAAGTAGAACTGGCGCAACGCATTGAGCGTGGCCGCATGGCCCGAGAAGAATTGGCGCGTAGCAATGTCATCACCCGCCGACGCCATGAACTGCGCCGCCTGATTGAAGATGGTTGGACAGCTCGCGAGCATCTCATTACCGCCAACTCTCGGCTTGTCATTAGTGTTGCCAAAAAATACATGGGGCGCGGCGTCCCCTTCCTTGACCTGATCCAGGAAGGTAACATTGGCCTGATTCGTGCTACCAAGAAATTCGATTACCGCCGCGGCCACAAATTCAGCACCTATGCCACCTGGTGGATTCGCCAAGCAGTCACCCGCGCCATCGCCGATCAAGGGCGCACGATTCGCGTCCCTGTTCACATGGGTGACCAAATTAACAAACTGTTGCGCATTCAACACCAACTGACCCAAAAATTGGGCCGCGAACCATCGGTTGAAGAATTAGCTCATGCACTTGACGTTCCACCCAAAAAGGTTGAGAACATGATCCAGGTTGCTCGTCGTCCCTTATCCCTTGAAACACCAACAGACGACGAAGAAGACTCCGTTCTCGGCGACTTTATTGAAGACGATGAAGCGCCCCCACCTGACGACACCGTTACATACAATCTATTGCGTGAGCACCTTGAAGAAGTTCTCAACGCTTTGCCGCCCCGCGAAGTGCGCATCTTGCAATTGCGGTATGGCCTGCTTGATGGACAGGCCTATACACTGGAAGAAGTTGGCCGAAAAATGGGCGTCACGCGAGAACGCGTCCGCCAAATCGAAGCACAGGCGCTCAGCCGCCTGCGTCATCCATCCATTCGCCGAAAATTACGAGACTATTTAGGCGAATAACATTTGCATGTTGACACGCTGGATAAGTTCCCCCAAATTTAGTGAGCGTCTGAAAAACATACAGGCGCTCGCTTGCTATTTCCTCATGGAAAACACTTGCATTCTCGGCGATTCTAGTGCATACTAAACATGGGAGGCTCCTCATGGCAAAAATTTCTTTGCGTGCTTACAACCGCGAAATTGAAAATCTCATTGAACGCGGTCAAACCAGTGAAGCGATTGGGCACGGAAAACACATTCTACGATACTATCCCAAGCACCTTGAAACCTATCGGCTGCTGGGGAAAGCATACCTTGAAGCACAACGCTTCACTGAGGCTGCCGATATTCTTCAGCGCCTGTTAGCTGCTGTACCAGACGATTTCATCGCTCAACTTGGTATGAGCATCATTCGAGAAGATGAGGGAAATTTTGATGCTGCTATTTGGCACATGGAACGCGCCTTTGAAGTCCAACCGGCCAATGGTGCTATTCAGGCAGAACTTCGTCGTCTCTATGGACGACGCGATGGCGTTGAACCGCCCCGCATTCGCTTGACGCGTGGTGCCCTTGTACGCATGTATGTACGCGGCGAACTATACCCTCAAGCCATCGCTGAAATTCGTTCTGCCCTCTCAGAAGATCCAAAACGCACCGACCTTGAAGCAATCTTAGCGAAAGTCTACTTTGAATCGGGCAAGAAAGTTGAAGCAACCGAAATTTGCGGCCGTCTTGTCAGTAAATTCCCCTATTGCTTTGAGGCATGTCGCATTCTTGCTCAGATTCTCCCCACAACCTCAAAAGCCGAAGACGCTAAGATTTATCAGGGACGCATTGAAGCGATGGATCCCTACATAGCTTACATCACACCCAATGCCCCCACCAGCCAGGATGTACCTGAACAAGCGGTACAACTAGAACGCATCGAATGGCAGCCCATCACCGAAACACAAGAAAAACCAGCCTGGACAAGTGCCATTGGCGTCAGCTGGGAAACTCAGGAGGAAGAGCAACCCGATTGGCTCAAATCAGCCATTCCTGGACCAACTGCTGCACCATTTACTGCAACAGAAGAGCCAGCAAAAACAAAAGAATCGCCAATGCCGCCCCCCCCTCTCACTGAGCTACCTGACTTCTTAGCATCTGCAGGATGGTCAGCTGCCTCTGGTGACGCAACAGCATTACCAGAAACGCAACTTTCAGGCGAAGAAGAACTTCCCGCTGCGAATTTTACGGAAGAAGAATTACAAAGTGCAGAGATTCCCGAATGGTTGCGCGCCATGGCCCCGCCAGAGGCTCAACAACCACTGCAAGAGGAAGACGAATCCCGAACAACATTATTGGAAAGCCTTTTCAGCGCCCCTGCCACAAGTCTGACCGAGACACAATCTCCTGCTCCTTCCCAGCAGCCTCCCGCTGCACAAGCCGGTGTTCCCGATTGGCTTGCCGGGCTTGGAGCACAAGAACCCACCCCCGCTGAGCAGCCTCCCGCTGCGGAAGCCGGTGTTCCTGATTGGTTTGCCGGGCTTGGTGCACAAGAACCCACCCCCGCTGAGCAGCCTTCCGCTGCACAAGCCGGTGTTCCTGATTGGTTTGCCGGGCTTGGTGCACAAGAACCCACCCCCGC
>ENA-UOYA01001189-UOYA01001189.1-activated-sludge-metagenome-genome-assembly--contig:-NODE-1189-length-29060-cov-7.004723_pt1 | contig 29060 bp, 32 predicted proteins | sample MGYA00238163_ERZ764804 | MGnify/ENA primary metagenome ERZ764804 (study PRJEB28919, sample SAMN05720223) | activated sludge metagenome | isolation source: Anaerobic digester | place: Hong Kong... | reverse complement strand
TTCATCGTCCTTCCGGGTGTCATATTCTGGCCTATTGAGCCGCCATGCCTGAAATATTCGTGAGAACCATGTGACGCAGGCGCTCCAGCAAAGCCATGCCGTTTCATAACGCCGGCAAACCCTTTACCTTTTGAAGTACCGGTAATATCTACAAAATCACCTATTTCAAACATTTCAACGGAAATCTGTGAGCCTACCTCATTTGCATCAACTTCCTCAGGCTTTACCCTGAACTCTTTGAGCACGCGTGTGGGAGGGATATTTGCCTTTTTGAAATGGCCGGACAGCGGTTTATTTACGCGATTGACCTTTTTCAATTCTTCGAAACCCAACTGAATGGCAGTGTAACCTTCTTTTTCTTCAGTCTTTTTCTGAACAACATAACACGGACCTGCCTGTATCACTGTAACAGGCACGATACTTCCATCTTCATGAAATATTTGAGTCATTCCAAGTTTTTTACCAAGGATTCCAAGTCCCATTTTACACCTCCAAAAAAACAGATAAATATAGTAAAATGCTTGCCTAAAGTCAAGCTGAAAGTTATTGCAACTTGTTTTATTGCATGTTAAAAGCTAATATGCTCATTGTTATCAGCGATATGCACTTTTCTGACGGAACATCTTCCCAGAACATATCACATCGGGCATTTTCACATTTTTTCCAACACATCAAAAGAAGTGTGAGGGATGAAAACAAAGAACTCATAGTTGTGTTTGCCGGCGATACATTTGATCTTTTGCGCAGCGAATACTGGATGACAGTAAACGATGATGAGAGGCCATGGGGAATGAGAGTTCATACAACACAGAAACATCTGGAAGTCATCTTTGAAGATATACTCACTATAAATGCATTAAGCCTTGAAACGATAAGGCAGGTTGCCGATCTGTTTTTCCCTGTCCCCGTAAAGATTTATATAATCCCAGGCAACCACGACAGAATGCTTTTCGAGGTTGAAAATTACAAAGACACACTCAATAAATACTTAGGTCATGTTGAGATACTTAATGAGACGTATGAGAACGCTGATTACGGCATAAAAATCAGGCACGGACACGAATTCGATTCATATAATTTCGAGGAAGGCAAGATCCCTATAGGTGATGTAAACACAACTGAGCTCTTTGTTTACCTGCCTTACAAAATAAAGAAGCAATATCCGGAACTTGCCGATGAACTTATTTGTGTTGAAGATATAAGGCCACAATGGAGAGTTTTCGATTATCTCGGAGCAACCTATCCTGAAGGGGAGATAAACAAATGTATAAAAAAAGAAACGGAGCTGACCATAGAGCGTTTTTTTGAAATCCCGTTCGTTAAAAAATGGATTGCAGGGCATGATACGCCAAGACCCCTCGATGATGCGGACAAGCTGGAATACATGCTCCGTTTTTTCAGATTCCTGCCATTAAGCTGGGCAAAAAGGCTGCTGAAGACCTTTTCTTACTTTGAAATGGGCGATTCACACTACGAAGATATGGCGGAAAAGGATAAGGCACTTTATGTCGTATACGGTCATACGCATGTCGAAAAGGTATCTTTCATCGGCATTAAAGAAGGGCGGCACAGATATTATGTCAATACTGGCACATGGCGGGAAAGGATAGTCTCATCAAGGCAAGGGATTTTTTCCAGGTACAAGACCCTTACCTATGCGGTGTTCTACACAAAGGAAGAAAGGCATACGGCATTTCCCTCTTTTGAATTATGGAACGGCATGCTTAGGGAATAGCAACACCTTAAAAGCAACAGAATCAATCTAAAGACATGGCAATCATTGAAACCATAGCACCTATCTTTCTTATCATCATTTTTGGCAGCATTATTCAAAAGAGCGGTTTTTTAAAAAGTCAGTTCGTTTCAGAAATGAACAGGTTTGTCTTTCTTTTCCCGTTACCGTTACTTATTTTTACAGGCATAGTGAGGTCAAACATTAAAGATGTATCATTGACATATGTCTTTTCGGTTATCCTGCCTACACTTGCCATAGCTATCTTTTCGCTTCTGGTCGGGGTTGTTGCAGGATTGAAAAAAGGTACTCTCGGCAGTTTTGTTCAAACCACTTTTCATGGGAATGTGACATATATTGGGCTTGCAGTATTGTTTTATATGCTTGGAGACGAGGGGCTCAAAAGGGGCAGCATCCTTATAGGCTTTTTGATTCTTGTAAACAATGCCCTTTCAATAGTCATCCTTTCTTGCACAGCACATTCACACAAAAATGCGGCAAGGGCATTGCTGTCGATTATCAAAACACCTGTTATTGTTGCCACCTTTGCCGGTATAATTGCACTGTATTGTAAAATACCCATACCAAACATCATATTCAAGAGCATGACAATTTTGGGCAATATTGCGCTGCCAATGGCATTACTGATTATCGGTGCATCTATTTCTGTGGACACATTAAAAAAATCTTTTTTACTTTCTTTGATCGTTGCCTCTATAAAGCTCATCGTCCTGCCTGGTTCAGCACTGTTGTATTGCAAATATTTCCAAATAACACCATTAAAAGACATCTTGCCGTCAATAATATTGCTTGCTACACCCACTGCCCTTACATCGTATATACTTGCAAAAGAAGTGGGAGGGGATCAGGAACTTGCGTCGGGCGCAGTAACTCTGTCCACACTTATTTCGCCATTTACGTTTGCGCTCTGGACATCGATGATAATATAAAGAGAAATCAAGAAAAGGCATCGGGAAACAGGCTGGAAAATGAATAGATAGTTGTGGCGACAACCAATGGCACCATGATCCAGAGTATAGAAGGATGCAAAAGGTGGTGCATACAGCTATATTGAGTGGGGAAAATGATTGGAAAATAGCTGGGTTGTTTTTTGCTTGGGCACTTTTTTTATTAAGCGGTCTTAAAAAACGAAAGTGCATCGAAGATGTTGCCGGTCAATCTTAACGAACCGCTTTCGACTGCAAAGTCACCTTCTCTTATATCGTCTTTTTGCCACGCAACAGTGATGCCGGCATTTTTAAGCTGCATGATATTAGAGCGTTTGTAGCCAACAAGGTGTGGAATGTCTTTCTCGTTGAGACGGACGACAACGTTGCCCGTCAGTTTGTGCAAATCAACAAGCGCTTTAACTGCAAGGCAGAATACACGTGATTTGACAAGGTATCCAAATGCGGCGTGGTAGTGGCCGGCAACTATTTTATCCTTAATAACCTCGTTGTCTGTTAAACCGATCTTTACAGTTTTTATACCGTCTTTCAGGGCGGTAAGGTAGATAAATGTCGCCCTGTCAAGCGCCTCGTCAAAAGAAACAGGAATAAAGCTGCCGTCAGAGTACATTGTTGCGAGGACTGTGCCCGATAGGACAACAAGCGGATATATTCTAATGTAGTATGGCTTTAACCGGACGATACTATCTGCAGTATGCCTTATGTCATCCCACGTCTCTTGTGGCAGACCTATCATAACCTGAACTGCAACATCGAACCCTTCATTTTTCAATACATAATACGCCTTTAAGAACTCGGACACAGTGTGTTGTCTGTTAAGCTTTTGGAGTATTTTGTCGTTGAATGTTGGCATACCGAGTTCGACGACTGTTACATTGTTCGCTTTCAGAATGCTAATAACCTCATTACTTAGAGGCACGGGTTTTGTGGAAATCCTGAAGTTAGTAATCCTATCTTTATAAGGTCTAAAATAACTAAAAATCCTTTCCAAAAAATGAGGTTCAACATTAAAGATATTACCCCCGAAAAGACCCACTTCAAAGGTTTCTGTGCTCACGTTAAGCGCACAATTTATTTTGTTGGCAATATTATCGTCCTGAGCGTTTGTTATATATCCTTGATTACAGTATATACAACGCTCCGAACAGCCAATATGTGGCAAAAAGATGGGGATGATCATGAATGGATAGCGGATAGCGGATAGCAAAACAAGAAAGACCTAAAACAGACAGCACTGGAATTCGATATTCGATTTAAAACGGAAAGATTAAAAGTCAAAAGATCCTCATTGGAACCCTTAAATCCCTGAGCCTTGAGCCCTTTTCATAAATATTAAAGTCCCAGGAACGCCTTTTTGATATCCTCAGAATTGAGTAGCTCTTTTCCTGTTCCTTCCTTGATAGTTCTGCCCGTCTGAAGCACATAGCCGCGATCGCATATATTGAGTGATTCAAAGACATTCTGTTCGACAAGGAGTATCGTTTTCCCTATCGTCTTTAACTTCGCAACGGCTTCAAGCATCTCATCAACGAGTTTGGGCATCAGACCAAGGGAGGGTTCATCGAGCATAAGAAGTTTTGGATTTGACATAAGGCCTCTACCTATGGCAAGCATCTGCTGTTCTCCGCCGCTCAGGGTACCGCTCATTTGAAGGCGCCTTTCCTTCAAACGTGGAAAGAGGCTGTAAACAAAATCGAGATTTTTCTTCATCTCTTCATTATCATTTAAAATGTATGCACCAAGCTCGAGGTTCTCCTCTACACTAAGTGGTCCAAAGATAAGACGTGCTTCAGGTATATAAGTAATGCCGAGTCTCACGATATCCGGCGTTGAGAGTTTATGGATGTCTTTACCCTCGAACTGAATCGTGCCCTTTGTCGGATGCAGCGCCCCCATGATTGTCTTAAGCAGTGTACTTTTTCCGGCACCGTTTGAACCAACAACCGTTACAAGCTCATCCTTTCCGACGAATAGCGAGGCATTGTGGACTACCGGTATACCGCTGTAACGGACCTCAATCTCAGTGACTTTTAGCATATTTTTCTCCCAGGTATGCCTTTATCACATCTTCATTCTTAACTATTTCTGCAGGCAGTCCCTCCGCAATCTTTTCGCCGTAATCGAGAACAACGACACGATGAGAAACAGACATTACCATTTCCATAATATGTTCGATTAAAAACAGTGTTATTCCTTTTTCCTCGTTGAGTCTTTTTAGCATCGCGACCAACTCTTCTGTTTCGGTGTGGTTAAGACCGGATGCAACTTCATCAAGCATGAGCAGTTCCGGTTTTGTCGCCAGCGCCCTGGCAAGACCAACCTTTCTCTGTATGGCAATCGGAAGCTCATTCAGATGGTATTCCTTCACGCCTTCAAGCCCAAGAAAATCGAGGATCTCAGATGCCTCCTTCCTTGCTACATGACGGCTGTCTGTCCTGCAGAATGCCCCGACCATAACATTTTCTATTGCGCTTAAACCAGTTGTGACCTTCATGACCTGGAATGTTCTGCCTATGCCTGCCCTGTTTGTCTCATGAGGCCTAAGACCGGTTATATCTTTATCCTTAAAGATTATCTTTCCCGAATCCGGCCTATAAAAACCCACTATACAGTTGAAGAGGGTTGTTTTTCCAGCGCCATTTGGCCCTATCAGACCTATGATTTCACCTTTTTCGATTTTGAAGGATATATTGTTGTTTGCAACAAGTCCTCCGAAATCCTTCACGATGTTGGATACCTCAAGAAATGCCACGTTCAGCTCCCTTTGCGCCTAAACTGTTCGATTATACCCCAGATGCCCCTTGGTTGATATGCAGATACCACCATAATGAGCATTGCATATATCATGAAGTCAAGGCCAATAAGTCCTCCATGTCCTCCAAGCCAGCTTCCGAGGAAACGGTCAAGGGGTACGAGAAAGGCCGCCCCGATGATTGGACCCCACAGTGATGCAGCCCCGCCGAGCATCGCCATCAAGGCTATCTTTATTGACAGAGACAGCTCCATAACCGATGCCGGATCAATATAAAGATTGTATACCGCCATAAAGCCACCCCCCACGGCAACGAATGCAGAGGCTATGGAATATGCCTTGATCTTGCACCAGCGTATATCTATACCGAGGCTCTCTGCCGCATCCTCATCGTCCTTGATCATACGGAGCTGATAGCCGAGCTTTGATTTTCTGAACCAGTTCATGTAGAAAAGAGCTATGTAGAAAAGCACCAGAATAAAATAATAGTAGTATGTGTCTGATTTGAACTGCATATAAAGAAAATCCGGATGCTCGTGAATGGGCAATTCAATACCTTTGGCTGCGCCTACGAGATTCCAGTTGTCAAATATGTCCTTGAGGACAAGGGATGTGCAGATGGTTGCAATAGCAAAATAATGACCTTTAAGCCTGAAAAGCGGGTAGCCTATGATGAATGAGTATCCGAGCGCTATCAAAATACCGATGGGCATTGAAACCCAGAAAGGTATTTGCCACCAGACCATCATAAGCGCTACGGTGTAAGAGCCAATCCCGACATACTGTGCCTTGCCGAGTTCAACCTGTCCGCCATATCCGCCGATCGTATTCCATCCCATGCCAAACAGCGAAAAAAGAAGGAACTGTATCATGACCGTTTTCACAAAGGAGCCGGCGCCGATCCATGGAAATATGAGGAGAAAGACGGAAAATATTACAAGGCATATGCGTTCTACCTTCGAAAAATCGCTGAAATCAAAGGCATCCTTTAATTTTTCCATCCGAACAACCCCTGGGGTCTTACGACCACTATAATGAAATATGCAAGATAAACGACTGTAAATTTAAAATGAGGTCCGAGAAAATCGGAACCTATGATCTGACCGAAAACAGGGAATGTCATTTCGAGTATCCCTATCAGCAAACCTGCAAAGAAAACACCTTTTATGCTTCCGAAACCGCCGAGTGCAACGCATGCAAATGCAATCATTACAAAAAGAATCCCAACCATCGGGTATGCATAATAAAAGTTTACAAGAAGGCCGCCTGCTATACCTACGGTCGCCCCGCCTATTGCCCATGCTATTGCATTCATCCTTTCTGTCTTGATACCCATATAGGAAGCCGCCTCCTTATTTAGGGCCGTTGCCTGAAGCGCCTTTCCCGTCTTCGTCCTGTTCATGAAATAATACACAATAACGAATGCAATAAGGCTTAATATGCCGGCAGCCAATTTTGTCCAATCAAATACAAACGGGCCGACAGAAAGGCTTTTGCCCACAAGAAGACCCTTTTCTATCATACGGTAGTCAGCGCTGAAAAGAAACATGGCTGTGTACTGCAAAAAGAGCATGAGGCCAAACGTGCCGAATAACTGTGCTATGGCAGGTCCCCTGAGCAGGTATTTGATAAACCAGTAGTAAGATGCAAGCCCCAGAAGGGCGCCCAGAAGTGCGGATACAGGTAGGGCGAATAGGGGATCGATACCGAATAGTCTGTTTATCCAATAAACGGTATACATGCCCAGCATAAGAAACTCGCCGTGTGCAAAGTTCACAATATCCATAACACCGAATATGACGGTTAACCCCAACGCAACAAGTGCAAAAAGTAGCCCCATCAATATTCCCTGTAATAACGCATCAATCAGAAACATAATATCTGCCTCAAATTAAACACACAAACTTTGAATACGATTCACAAGACGGGATGCGGATTGATGATAAAATCCGCATCCCACAATCTATATCACTTCCATCCTGGAAATGGATAAATCATATTCGCAGTGGCAAGTTCAAACGGATAAATGATCTCAAGGTCGATCTTGCCCTCTTTAGTCTTTTGATACTGTCCGATAAGACCCCTGCCGAGGATATTCTGACCGGTTGCATCGAATTTAACGCCAGCCCATGGCATGACAAGGTCGTTTGCAGGGATGTTGATTTCGTTACATGCCTTCTGAATTGCCTTTGGGTCGGTTGAGCCGGCTTTGTTGAGTACGTACGCCCATGTCTGAACACCCACGACTGAACGGGCTGTTGCACCTGTCAGGTCGTCACCATATTTCTTTTTATAAAGTGCATTCACCTGGCCTGCAACCTTTTTAACCTTTGTGATTTTGGCGATAAAAACGGTCCTTGTCAGCACACCATTGATATCAGCGCCAAGCGTTTTAGCGAAATCAGCCATCTCGAATCCTGCATTTTGTCCCCAGAAGAAGTTTGTCTGCGCCTTCATCCCCTTAAGTGTTCTTATCATTAAAAGGGAGTCGGAAAGGTATGATGCAAAAAGCATTGCGTCTGGTTTTACCGATACGAGCGTTTTTGCCTCAGAGGTCAGATCGGGAGAGTTTGCATTGTATAGAACCCCTTTTGCTACGTTAAAGCCGTATTCCTTTGCGTATGCCTCTAAAGATTTTGCAACACTAGAGCCCCACTCTGTGTTTTCACATGCATAGGCGACATTTTTGAGACTATCTTTAGGAACAGCCTTGACGCCCTTGACCTTTCCTTCTGTAAGCCCCTTTAAGAGTTCGAAAAGGTCTTTGTTGAACATCTCGTCGTGGGGGGTGGTGCGCCAAAACCATTTAAACCCTCTTTTGGTAAGTTCAGGGGATGTGGATGAATCGTTGATCATAGGAATTCCATAGCGCTCTGCAACTGCACTGACTGTCTTTGTAACTGAACTGTGGTAGGCGCCCATTAAACCTACAACCTTGTCATCGAGGATGAGTCTTTTTGCAAGGTCTGCCCCGCGGTCAGGTTCGCCACGATGGTCAGCAAAGATCAATTTGATCTTGGCGCCTTTCAAATTAGGAATGCCTCCCCACTGTGCCATAGGTATATCAACACCAGGTGTTTTGTTATTAATGATATCTGCCGTCAATTCTGCTGCCCTTTGAAGGTCCCTGCCTATTGTAGCCGCAGCGCCGGATAGGGGATAAAGAACGCCGATCTTTATCTCTTTTTCCTGTGCAAAAAGAGGGGCTGCGATAAAAAGAAGGGATAAAAACACAACGATCGAGAAGAAAACAGACTTTTGATATTTCATTTCGGTACCTCCTTTTTTGTTTTTGTGTAAGCATTGTAAACCTTAGTTTTTCTTTTGCAAAGTAGTTTCGCATCGCTTTCGTTAACCATCTTTAGTTTGACTTTATCGCCAGGCTTTAGATGGGCGAGAAGGTCACGGTCTGCCCTGGCTACCACGCCTAACCGTGCATATCCGCCTATAGTTCTCTCATTCAGCATGATGATAGGTAAGCCGTCGCCCGGTATCTGTATTGTGCCGGGCAGGATACCTTCAGAAATGATACTCTTTTCAACACCAGTCTTAAATAACAATGGGACGCCTTCCAGCCTTATGCCTGTTCTGTTCGATTTTGATGAAACGTTATAACACGATAATGTATTTTTTTCAAACAACCTCTTCAATGATTCAGATTCAAAATATGCATATTCCGGACCTTTGATAAAATTAATTTCATGTGGGGATTTCATATTTGGGATCATCGTTTCTGGAACTGTGCTTGAGCGTTCTATTCTTGGGCTCGAAAGACCAATGATGTCGCCCTTTTTAAGCGGTCTGCCCTTATATCCGCCAAACCCGCATTCGAGATTTGTTGAAAAGCTGTTTATGATTTTCTGGATATCCATTATACCCGAGAAACTGACATAATAACGGAAACCTTCAATAATATCTTTTATTTTCATCGTGTCGCCACTTTTAACCTCGAATGAAGACCATGACCTCACGGATTTGCCATCACATAAAGCATCTACCTTAGCCCCTGTGATGGCGCATGTTATATCCGAATGAAAACGCAGGGAAAAGCCGCTGCCAATAACCTCTATGGCTGGGGCGGAAGGTGGGTTGTTCAGCATTGCATTGAGCATTTTAAGAGCGAATAGGTCGATCGCCGCTGATGAGGGAACTCCGTAATCAGCGTAGCCATATCTTCCGCCATCGACCACGATCGAAAATATGCCGGGATGTACGACCTCTATCATACGCTTATAAACCTCACCTTATCCCCCATCATCATAAGGCAGTATGGTTCTTTTGTGTGGTCGAACAGCATTGACTCAGTTTTTCCGATAATCTGCCAGCCGCCTGGCGACTCATATGTATAAATACCGGTCTGCAGCTGTGCAAGACCCACAGAACCTTTTGGGACTCTTGTGCGCGGTGTTTCGAGGCGTGGCACATTCAATCTCTTATCGAGAGTCGCGAGGTAAGGAAACCCCGGCATGAACCCTATTGTATATACCGTATATATGGTTGAGGTGTGGATATCGATGACTTCCTTTTCCGAAAGGTTTGTGTAAGAGGCAACAAAACTTAAGTCGGGTCCGTTTTCTCCTCCATAAACAACAGGTATCTCATGGATAATAGGTTCAGGTGCATCAAAGTCATTTATATGAGCTTCTTCATTTTTCAAACGGGATATCAGTTTTTTAAATGTGATTGCATCAGGGTCAAAACGCACCAGACAAGAGCAGTAAGATGGAATGATATCGATGATTTCTTTAATGCCGAGGGATTTAAGGTATAGGTAATATCTCCTCACCTCCTTATTTACGGACAGATCTATCGTGTTTCCAAAGATTATGCGTAAACCCTCTTCACTGTATCTCTGATATTCCATAATATTTACAACACCGCAATATTCAGCTTGAAAGCCCAATTAACCGCCCAAGAGCAAATCATGCTCAGGTTACATATAATAAATAACCGATAACCAAATTACAATAATCAAAAATGTCATTTTTTTATTTGGTGTTTGCGATGTATTTGGAATCTGTTGCTTGAAGTTTATAATTTAAAAAATCCTTTCTAAGAGTGGTTTTATTTCTATACATTCACGCATCAGGTATGACTTTATCTTTTTTGCTGCCTCTATGCTTTCCTTGTTGTCGCCGTGAATGCAAAGGGTGTCTATGTCCATTTCGATCCATTTCCCATTTACACTCTCTATGCCTTTCTCCTTCACCATACGCACCGCCCGCTTTGCTATCAATTCATTATCATGCAGCACTGCCTCCTTAAACCTTCTCGACAGAAGCTCACCTTCATCCGTATACATCCTGTCAGGGAATGCTTCCAATGCCAACCTGATACCCAGTTTTCTGCATGACTCCTTCAAGACAGAAGTCTTTTTTGTGCCGAGCGTGAGAAATATGACATTCCCAAATGCCTTTATGGATGAATCGATAATGTTTAAAAATGTGTTTTCTTGGTTTACCATATGGTTATAGAGCGCACCATGCAGTTTTATATGCTGAAGCGGCATTCCATATAAGGTCAAAAACCCTTTTAATGCACCTACCTGATATAAGACATAATTTATGAGCTCGGGCTCGCTTATATCCATAAACCTTCTGCCGAATCCCATCAAATCGGGATAACCGGGATGGGCGCCTATCATAACTCTATGCTCCTTACAGAGTCTTACGGTCTTTTCCATTATGTTTGGATCAGAGGCGTGGTAACCGCAAGCAATATTCGCTGACGTTATATGTTCAACAACCTCCGAGTCGTTTCCGATTTTATAATCCCCGAAAGACTCGCCCATATCACAGTTTATATCAACAACATATTGCATGGATTTATATTAACAAAAAACCTTTTTGTGAACAATAAAAAAGGGGATGCAAAACCGCATCCCCCGATGTTTCATGTAATTATTTTACTAACGCAACTGCTCAGCTTACTTCCTGCATCTATTTAGTGTGCCTTCAGGTAATCAAGGCAGAACTTCAATGCCTCATCGCCTGGTAAACCTTTTGCCTTTGCGTTTTTGACATATTCATCAAGCAGAGGTTTTACCTTCGCCGCCCACTTTGCATCTTCCTCTTTGGAGAGAGCTATGACCTGGTTGCCTTTGGATTTTGAAAAATCATATCCATCCTTATCTGCCTTATCCCATACCTGACCCTGTTTTAAAGCGTATTCCTTGCTTACATCTTCGAAAACCTTCTGTACGTCTGGCGGTAAGGAATTCCATTTTGCCTTGTTCATTACGACAAACATGCTTGCTGTATATGCGGAACCAAAGTTCTGTGTGGTTGATTTTACCACTTCACCCCATTTCCAGCCCTTTAATGCTTCGATTGGTGCCATTGCGCCTTCAGCAACACCTGTGCGGAGTGCGTCATATGTTTCAGGCATTGTCGTGCCGACAGGTGCAGCGCCGAGAGCCGCAACAACCTTTGCTGCAAGACCGGTTGCCCTGATCTTCATACCTTTTAATTCATCAAGAGATTTTACAGGTTTCTTTGTATGGAGGATGCCCGGGCCGTGTGCATGGAGGAAAAGTACCTTTACTTCATCGAGTTCTTTTGGTTTGAATTTTGCGTAGAATGCATTGACAAGACCGGTTGCCTGTACACCGTTTTTGTATCCCAACGGAAGGTCGAACACCTCGATAAGCGGGAATTTGCCCCTTGTGTATGCAAAGACGCTTTCTCCGATGTCGGCGATACCTTTTACGACATTGTCATATGTCTGCGCTGCAGGGGTTAATGTGCCGCCGGGATAATAGGCAATTTTTACCTTGCCGTTTGTTCTCTTCTCTATTTCTTTGCAGTATGCTTCCATTATCTTGCTGTTGTCGTGTGGTGCAGGAAAGAAGTTTGAAAAGCTGAGTTTTATTTCCTTCTGCTGTGCTGAAGCAATATTGGGGATTGTAATCAGACAGAAAGACATGAATAGGACAAAAAGAAACAACTTTAATGCAAAATGTTTTTTCATGGAGACCCTCCTAAAACGTTTTTTTTCATTCTTATATGAAATTGAAAATACTTTGTCAACCATTTTATACCCCTCAAAAGCAGTTTACAGGCATATGTTCATCATAATGAACAAATATAATATTACTAACATATCAAAATAATATGGACTATAACTTATCGGTTTATTATGATAAATAAATATATATGAAAAAATAGCTTGACATTTTGGCAAATATTGTAAATAATTTCAACTCATATAGATTGTTACATCTCTTTAACGTATTGTCTTTTTTGAAATACTTAAATGTGAAATGTAACGTTTATTTAGATTATTGTTAAGGAGTGTGTCAAATGGCAAAGGAAAAGATGGTCTGCCCCATTTCAAATAGAATGTGTGTCGATTGTGCGATATACAGGGGCAGGCACTACTATCTCTGTTTTTCAAAGGGTTATCATGGTTGTTTATTGGAATCGGAGGAGATTAAGAAATTAAAGGAAAAGGATGGATCAGAAACCGTTCAAGGTGCTGGTTTCGACTTCCCGGATGACGTGTTCAAGTCTTTGAAATGTATCGAGAATATTGAGGACATCGTGATGAAAATGGATATGCATGCACCAAGTGCTTAAACGTAGTAAAGAATTTATAGAAAGGAGAGGATTATGATACACGATTTTAACTACTTAAAACCTGGTTCACTGAAAGAAGCTCTCTCCATGCTCTCAGAGCATAAAGACGAGTGTAAGGTGATCTGTGGCGGTCAATCTCTGCTCATCGTGATGAGACAGGGGATGGTAGCGCCTGAGTATCTTCTCGACATCAAACATGTAAAGGAATTGAATTACATTTCTTTTGATGCAAAAGATGGATTGAAGATAGGTGCCACGACAACCCACCGGACAATCGAGAAATCAGATGTGATAGCAAAAAACTATCCTGTTTTGGTGGCAATGGAAAACAAGCTTGCATCTATTCAGACCCGTAACTGGGGAACCATTGGCGGTAATCTTGCCCATGCAGACCCTGCAGGCGACCCTGCACCGGTTCTGATTTCCTTGAAGGCAAGCATCAAGGTTGGTAATGTGAACGGTGAAAGGGTTTTTCCGCTTGATGAATTTTTCGTTGACTATTTTGCAACCCAGAAAGATGATGACGAGCTTGTCCTCGAAGTACAGGTGCCGGTGCCACCACCAAAGACAGGTGCAGCGTATCAGAAATTTAACCTCCTGGACAGCGATATGGGTATTGTTGCCACTGCAGCCTCAGTAACACTAAATGATGACGGCACTTGTAAAGAAGCCCGTATTGTGCTCGGTAATGCTGGCCCTATACCACTTAGGGTAAAGAGGGCGGAAGAGATGCTTGTAGGTAAAAAATATGACGAGGCGCTTTTTGCAGAGGCAGGCAAGATTGCATCTGAAGATTGTGAACCTGTAGCTGATATTCATGCATCCGAGGCACACAGAAGGCATGTCATTAGCGTGCTTACAAAGAGAATGCTGAAAAAGGCTTGGGATCAGGCCAGGGCTTAATAGCGAAGGAGGTTGATAGATATGGAAAAAAGAGCTTTGAAACTCAAAGTGAATGGTCAGGAATATGAAGTGTTTATAAATCCGAAGACCCTGCTCGTTGAAGTCATCAGGGATCATCTCGGTTTTACCGGTACAAAAAGGGGTTGTGAGACTGTGTCATGCGGCGCATGCTCTGTGCTGGTTGAAGATATGGTAGTAAAGGGTTGCTCTATCCTTGCAGTGCAGGTAGAAGGTATGAATGTTACAACCGTTGAAGGACTTGAGGATAACGGAAAATTAAGTCCTATCCAGAGGGCCTTCCTCGATCAGGGCGCATATCAGTGTGGTTTTTGCACATCCGGCATGCTTATGTCGGCCACTGCATTCCTCAAGGAAAATGAAGGCAAAAGTGTGACAGAGCACGAGATCCGCGAAGGCATCGAAGGAAATATCTGCCGTTGTACCGGTTACAACAGCATCGTCAGAGCCATCGATGCCGTTGCGCAAGGCAAATACAAGGAGGCGTAAGATGAGTAGCGAATTGAGATATTCTACCTTCAAAACCAATGTAAAATATTCTGTTATAAATACGAATGTTCACAATGTAGACGGCATTGCCAAGGTAACAGGAAGGGCCACATATACATTTGATGTTACATTGCCCGGCATGCTTTACGGCAAGATATTAAGAAGTCCTCACCCGCATGCAAAGATTTTGAACATCGATGCAAGCAGGGCGCTGGCGCTTCCTGGTGTAAAGGCAGTTGCAACAGGCAAGGATACGCTTGGGGTCAAACAGGGTATCTGGAGAAGATATCCTGAGCTATGCGATGAACAGGTACTGCCACTGGAAAAGGTACGCTATATAGGAGAACCTGTGGCAGCGGTTGCAGCAGTTACAGAAGAAATTGCCGAGGCGGCACTTGACCTAATCGATGTTGAATATGAGGTGCTGCCGGCAGTCTATGAACCGCTCGATGCGATAAAGAAAGATGCTCCTACGATACACGAAGGCGTTGAAAGGAATGTCAATGTCACCAGGCATATAGAATGGGGCGATGTTGACGAGGCATTTGCAGAGGCGGAAAAGGACGGATATATCAGGGAAGATTGGTTCAGATGCTCGGGTCAGCACCATATGTGCATGGAAACCCGTGCAGCCGTTTCGAGCTTCACACCGGATGGTAAACTTACGGTATGGGCATCAACCCAGTCAGCTTATTATACTCAGGGGCTTTTAGCCGGCGTAATGGGCATGAGGGAAGGTGATGTACGTGTGCTTGCTCCATATGTAGGCGGCGGCTTTGGCGGCAAATTCGAGCTTGATGCAGCTATGTTTTGCAGCGCTGTTCTCTCAAAGAAACTGTACAGACCTGTTAAAATCGTTTTTACACGTGAAGAAGATATGATTGCGTCAAAAAGAAGAACCCCGATGTTTTATTATGTCAGAACCGCCATGACAAAAGACGGTATGTTCCTTGCGAGGGAATCCCGTATGTTCAGTAATGGCGGTGCTTACACAGGCATGGGGGCAACAGCATTATACCTATCAGGATTTTTCCACTCATTTCCCTATAAATGGAGAGGCTATCGTTATGACGGATACAGGGTATATACAAACACCATGCCGTCGACATCGATGCGCGGTTTTGGTGCCCCTCAGGCGATGTTCTGCTCTGAGCAGCAGATCGACTGGATGTGTGCAGATTTAGGGCTTGATCCTTTCGAGGTGAGAAGGAAAAATGCGCATACAGAGTGTTACGAAGTCCCTGGTCAGGCATACATTCAGAGCTGTGGTATGACAGAGTGTATAAACAAGATCGAAGAATGGGTCAAATCTAAAGGAGATTTGGGTCCTAACAGGGCAATAGGCGTATCCTCCTGCGGGTTTATGTCAGGCGGTATCTTCAACTGGTTTGATTCACCTTACTCATTCTCTTCGGCGGTTGTTACAATAAACTATGACGGAACGGTGGAACTCCACGTGGGCTGTCAGGATATTGGACAAGGTTCCAACACCACAATGGCAATCATTGCGGCTGAGACACTTGGCGTTAAGATTGAAGACATAAAAGTGCATTCCGGCGATACGGATCACTGCCCCGCAGATTTGGGCGCCTGGGGATCACGTCAGACGCTGATGGCAGGCAATGCCGTAAAGATGGCCTGCGAAGATGCAAAGAAGCAACTCCTTGAATTTGCTTACGCAGAGATGGGACTCAACATCGTATATGACCTTGACATAAAGGACAGATGGGTTCATGTTATTGCACGTCCAGAAAGGGGTATGAAGTATGAAGACCTCGTGAAGAAGGCTCTACGCGCAAAAGACGGTCAGCGTATTGTAGGGCGCGGCTACTATACACCGCACAGAAAGGGTATGATTTCACCTGCTTACAGCTATATGATGCAGGCGGTTGATGCAGAAGTGGATCCTGAAACCGGAAAAATAAAAATTCATGAAGTCATGACCGCTCACGACTGCGGACAGCCTATCAACCCATTGGGACTCATCGGACAGCTCGAGGGGGCCGCATCGATGGCACTCGGTTATGCATACCTTGAAGACATGCCTATGGATGAAGGCAAGCTTTTAAATCCGAACCTCGTCGATTATAAGGTCATAAAAGCGCCCGAGATGCCGAAGACTGGCATTATTGATATACATACCTATGAAGCGGAAGGGCCTTACGGTGCAAAAGAGGCAGGTGAAGGATTGACTAACCCGACTGCAGCAGCTTTGGGTAATGCTGTTTTCCACGCGATGGGTATACAGATGAAAGAGCTTCCTCTTACCCCTGAAAGAATCTTAAAGGCATTAAGAGAGAAGAAAGAACAGGAAGCAAACAAATAAAGCTTACAGACAAGAAGGAGGTATACCGTGAACTATAAATGTCCTGCATGCAAAAAAGAATGGCCGAACAGTAAACAGGTGGCAAGACACATGTTTGGAACGGGCGATAAAAATCACAGGGCCTGGATCGAATCACAGGGATATTCATACATTGACCTGTTGCTTTCACAGATATCTGAGCCCGGAAACAAGAGCTATGAGATTCTCTCTGATTTGATTGAAAAGGCTCAGGATAAGCTATAGAGACAGAGGAATAGCTTCGGCATAGAGCGCACTCGTATTATGCTCTATTGCTGATGCAAATAAATTTAGTATAGGAGGAAGTTATGTTAATAGAGGGTAGTTTTACAGTTGCTGCGCCTATTGATAAGTTGTTTGAATTCATGCTGAAGCCCGAGAGCATCATGACCTGCGTGCCTGGTACCGAATCAGTCAGGGTCATAGATGACACTACATACGAGTGCATCGTAAAGCAGAAGGTTGGTATCATCACGGCAAAGCTAAAATTCGTCAACAAGATGACAAAGATTGAAAAACCTACATACATTGAGATCGAAGGCGAAGGCGAAGACATGACAAAGCTCGGTCACTTTAAAAACAATACGTCTGTAAACCTGAAAGAGGTATCGCCGGGTATGGTAGAGGTGACCTATAAGTCAGATGTAAGCATCGTAGGAAAGCTCGCCATGTTTGGTGACAGGATCATGAGGGCAAAGGCTAAGGACACCGAGAAGGAATTTACCAAGAATCTTCAGGCAAAGTTAAAGACATTGACGTAAGCGTGTCAAATAAAAAAAAGGGTTTCCCTGATGTGGAAACCCTTTTTTTATCTCATGATTATCGATTCTTTACTCAAACAGCAAAACATGATACATTCCTTGTCAATGAATATCACCTGCGCCATCCTCGCAGGGGGTTACAGTAAGCGCATGGGTAAGGACAAGGCAACCCTTGAGATAAACGGTAAACCCCTACTTTTTTATGTCTTTGAAACGGTTAAACATGTCTTTCGGAATATTGTTATAGTCTCTAACAACCACAGTGCATTTAAAGGCATAGATGTACCTGTGGTAAAGGACATTGCCCCTGTAAGCGGAACTATGACGGGCATTGTGTCTGCCCTGGTACATGCGCATGACCCATATGTCTTTGTGTGCGCATGCGATATGCCTTTTATGACAGAGTATGCTATTAGACATTTAATCAATGAAATAAAAGGCGAAGATATCATCATTCCAAAGACAGAGAAAGGATATGAGCCTCTTCATGCCATTTACTCTAAATCCTGTATTTCTTACATGCTTAAGGCTATTGAGCAAAACAGGTTAAAAATAGACAGGATATTTCCTGCCTTAAACGTAAAAGAACTGAACGATAGCAAATGGTTCTATAATGATGGTTACTCTGTATTTACAAACATAAATTCAGCTACGGATTTGGAAAAATATGGAGATAAACTCGTTAAACCCGGATTACTCAACGCAGAGTGAAAATCGATGGCTTTTGAATATTAAACGTATATGTCAATAAGAGAAATGAAAAAGGATGATTTGAATTATGTTCTTGACATCGAGAAATGCTCTTTTTTATCTCCTTGGACAAGACGGATGTTTGAAGACACTATGGATTCATCGGTAACAACAAACCTCGTATTAGAAATAAATGATGAAATTATCGGCTATATCATGTTCTTCTCTGTAGAAGACGAGGCACATATAATGAACCTTGCGGTACATCCCGATCACAGGGAGAAAGGATACGGTTCAAGTTTAATTGCCCATGCCGTTTTACAATCCAACAAGCAGAAAGTTACCGAGTTTTTTCTTGAGGTAAGAGAAAGTAATATAAAGGCACGGCGTTTGTATGAAAGGTTTGGTTTCAAGATGATAGGCAAAAGGAAGGGGTATTACGTAGAAAGCAACGAGGATGCACTCGTAATGCACCTGTCGACGGGTAAATAAAAATAGCCAATGACCAAATCACAACATACAAACAAATTATAAATCACAGAACAGAAAGAAGAGTTTATAACATGTAGGGTGAGGATTTTGATTGTTGGAATTTGTTTGTAATTTGTATATTGTAATTTGTAAAATTAAATATCAAAGCGAAAAACAATCATGGATGACATAGAAGCAACAATCTTAAAAAACAGAAATATTGTGTCTGATTATTACCTGCTTAAGCTTCGACTATCAAAGCCTATCGGGAAGGTGTTGCCAGGCCAGTTTGTTATGCTTAAAGTCCCCGGCAATGAGGTTTTTCTCAGAAGACCCTTCAGCGTTTATGATCACGATAAAAATTCTCTTACCCTTATGTACAGGGTTGTTGGCAAGGGAACAAGGGTCTTGAGCAATATCAAGAAAAATGAAAGAACGCTTGTTTTAGGTCCTCTTGGCAATGCATTTAATGTCAAGAGGGCAGATAAGCATATAGTCGTTGCCGGCGGTATTGGTATAGCAGGGGTTCATACTCTGATAAAAAAACTCGGAAAGAAGGCACATATATTTTTCGGATGCAACACCAGGGAAGAGCTGCCGCTAATTGCCGATATCCTTGAGTTCAATCCTATGGTTGCAACCTTAGATGGTTCGATTGGATTTGCAGGAAACGTTATTGAGTTGCTTCAAGGCCGAATCGAACCAATGATGGGAAAGGACACTATGATATATGCTTGCGGACCTGACGGAATGGTAAAAAGCCTTCGTAAAATGCTCGAAAAGCATAGAACGCCATGCCAAGTTCTTGTCGAAGAGAGAATGGCATGTGGTCTTGGACTGTGTTTTGGCTGTGTGATAAGAACAACCGATGACGCCGAACCTTATAAAAGGGTATGCAAGGAAGGACCTGTATTCGATTTATGGAAAATCTCGCTATAAAACTGTTTGGAAAGACATTGAGGAACCCCGTGATGAACGCATCAGGCACTCTGGGTTACGGTAAGGAAATCGAACCGCTTTGGGGTATTGAAACACTCGGTGCTTATGTTACAAAAGGTTTATCTGCAAAACCACATCATGGAAATCCAACGCCTCGTGTATGGGAAGAGGGAAACGGCATGATCAACAGCATCGGTTTGCAGAATATAGGGGTAGAAAGGTTTTTTGATGAATATTTTCCGTATTTTAAAAAAAGAAACGCACATATCATAGTAAACTTTTTTGGATTCACAGAGGAAGAATATTTTGCCTGTGCTGAAAAGATAAGACCTGACCCGCTGATTGTGGCCCTTGAGATGAACCTTTCATGTCCTAATATCAAAATGGGCGGGATCAGTTTTGGAAAAGAACCAAATATGGTCTTTGAAATCGTCAAACATGTCAAGGCGATAACAAATATTCCGCTTATAATAAAGCTAACACCGGAGGTCAAAAACATTGTTGATGTCGCCAGGGCGGCATGTGAAGGTGGCGCCAATGGTCTTACGCTGATAAATACAATGCCTGCGGCGGTCGTTGACATAAAATCAAGGTGCATACCCTTAAAAGGCGGATTATCAGGCCCAATACTCAAACCGATTGCGTTGAGGGCTGTTCACGAGTGTTCAAAGGCGGTTTCTGTTCCAATTGTCGGTGTAGGCGGCATAATGAATACTGAAGATGCCCTGTCTTTTTTTATGGCAGGTGCATCGGCAATCCAGATAGGTACTGCAACGTTTTTAGACCCATATGTAATACCAAAGATTATCAGGGGAATAAGCAGGTATATCGATGAGCACAAATTGTCCCGAATTGACGATGTTGTGGGGATTGCACGTGAGTAATAGCGTTTGGCATTCGGCATCAGTCGTTCAGGGGAATAGCAATAGAGAAGAAATAGAAATAGTGCGTTCCATCAGGGACGGCCTTGGTGTTCCAGACCTTTTTGCCAGGATACTTGTTTCGCGTGGAATAAAAAGCCCGGAAGAAGCGGAATATTTTCTATATCCGGGACTCGATGACCTCTCGGACCCATTTCTACTGCCTGATGTCCAAAAGGGTGCAGAAAGGTTGATCACGGCTATTGAAAAGAGGGAAAATATCTGTCTTTATGGGGACTATGATGCTGACGGCATCACATCAACGGCGCTGATTTTAAATTATCTCAAAAACTTTGGATTGAGGCCTGAAATCGTTATCCCTAAAAGAGAAGATGGTTATGGGCTTAATGCCTCTGCAGTAAAAATGTTAGGCGCCAAAGGTATAAAACTGATTATGTGTGTTGATTGCGGTTCATCAGATATAGATGAAATCAATACAGCGAATCGTCTTGGTTTGGATGTCGTTGTAATTGACCATCATGAACCACCTTTTAGGCTACCGGAAGCATATGCGCTTATCAACCCTAAGAGAAAGGATTCTCGTTTCCCAACGAGGGAACTCGCTGCCTGTGGTGTGACATTCTTTTTTCTGTGGGCTTTGAGAAGGATTATGCACAACAACGGTTTACTGAAAAACAAAATAAACCTGAAAAAGGAACTCGATATTGTAGCCCTTGGTACTATGGCCGATATGGTGCCTCTCACAGGAGACAACAGGATTCTTGTAAAATATGGTATGGATGTGATGCGCAAGAGTCCAAGATTATGGCTGAAAACACTTATTGCAAATAAAATCATCCCGAAAAGGGGTATTGATGAAAACACATTGAATTTTGTGATAATACCGAGAATCAATGCTACAGGCAGGGTATCAGACCCTAAGATTTCCTTGGATTTTTTGACCTGTGAAGATGAAGAAAAGGCGGATAATCTCCTGAAAAAACTAAACGAGGCAAATACAAAACGCCAGAGATTAGGTGAAGAAACGCTTAAAGAGATTTTAGACTACGTAGACAAGGGCATCCTTTCTGAAAAGAAATCCTTTGTGTTCTATAAAGAGAACTGGCACATCGGCATAATAGGTATAGTTGCCCAAAAACTGGTAGAGACATTTGGAAAACCAACGTTCGTGATCACCAATGTGGATGGCATATGCAAAGGTTCAGGCAGGGGCGGAGATGGTCTCGACCTACATAATACGCTCTCATCTCTTTCTCCGTTGCTTTTAAGATATGGAGGACATAAATATGCCTGCGGGGTATCGCTGTCGAGAGAAAACCTCGATGCATTTAAAGATGCATTTGAAAAAAACATCGATAACATAGGCGATATAAGGCAAAGGAAGGTTCGCATAGACGCAAGGGCGGATTTTGACGAGCTTACCATCGATTTTATGGAGTTTGTTGAGTTATTGTCTCCGTTTGGTATTGATAATACACAGCCCTTTTTGCTTCTGAAGCCTTCAAACATTGAGTCTGTTAAAAACGGACGCATCAAGATAACCGATGGCAATAGAAGAACATGGTATGGGTATAATCAGTCTCGAGTTGATATTCCTAAATCTGAAAGGGTTTCTGTTATAGCATCTCCTGTTTTAAGAGAGGAAATGGGGGAAAACTTCATACACCTTTATTTAAAGGGGTTTGTAGAAGAATGAAAAGACACCTTGCTTTTTGTCATAAAAGATAATAATCTGAATGAAGGCAAACTATAAGAAGGCGCATGGTTCATATCTCTCAGCGAAAATACTTGTCGGTTTTCAGATTCAAAGGCTTGCAGGGCATGCAGGTTTTTATGAGCCGTTAGTCAATCAAGAGGAGGTAAGGTTATGAGCATTGGAATCGTAAGGGATAAAATATACCTGGAACATATCACAGATGATTATCATCCCGAAAACATCTTTCGCTTGAAATCGATATACGCGATGCTTGACAGCATAGAAAATAAGGGGATTGAATATATTCCCGCCAGAATGGCAACTCACGAGGAGATTGCGTTAATACACGCACCGTCCTATATCGAATCCATCGCAGCTACAAAAGGAAAGGTACAGACAAGGCTCGATCCCGATACGGTTGCATCGCCTAAATCTTATGAGGCTGCGTGTATGGCGGTAGGGGGTGTACTGAATCTTGCGGATAAGTTGATGGACGGCGAAATCGAGAACGGATTTGCGCTTGTCAGACCACCGGGACACCACGCAGAACACAGCAGGGCGATGGGATTCTGCATATTCAACAATATTGCGATCGCTGCACGTTATCTCGCAAAAAGGCATGGGCTAAAAAGAATAATCATCGTTGATTTCGACCTACATCACGGCAATGGAACGCAGCATAGCTTTTATGCAGACTCAGGTATCATGTATTTTTCCACCCACCAGTACCCATACTACCCGGGGACTGGTTATTTCGATGAAGTCGGGGAAGGCGAAGGGAAAGGATATACAGTTAACGTTCCGCTTTCTTACGGGATGAATGACGCTGACTATGTGTATGTGTTTAAAAACTTGCTTGTGCCTATCACAGACCTTTTTAAGCCGGAGGCCGTACTTGTATCGGCCGGTTTTGACACACACCATAATGACCCGCTTGGCGGCATGGGTGTAACAGAGGCTGGTTACGCAACAATGACCCGCATATTGCTCGATATCGCCAAAAAGCACTCAAAGGGCAGGGCGCTTTTTGCACTTGAAGGCGGCTATGATATAAACGGACTGACCAATTCTGTAAAGGCGGTAGTTCTTGAAATGAAAGGCGCTTCTATGCTTGGTGCAAAAGACCTCGGTGACCCTTGTGATGGTGTTGTTGAAACGTTAAAAAGGGTCAAAAAAGCACTTCTTCCTTACTGGGGAGAATTTTAAAAAAGGAAGGCAAGAAACAGATGTTCTTGCCTTCGGGGATTGCTGGATAAATTAATCTTTCCAGATCATTTCCTTTAATTCTTTTCCTACTTTGAAGTATGGTAGCTTCTTTGGCTGTACGTCAACAAGCTCGCCGGTCTTCGGGTTTCTGCCCTGATATGCCCTATAATTCCGCAGTGTGAAACTGCCGAATCCTCTTATCTCGACTCTTTCATTGTTGATGATTGCCTTTTTTATAGTGTCTACAATTGTATCGACTGCGATTTTTGCCACCTTTTGGTTTAACTTCATGTCTTCAGCAATCTTATTGATAATATCGATCTTGTTCATAAAACTACCTCCTAAGTTGGTTTCTGTTTGATATGTTTCATTATGATGCATAACTATGTAACCCGGAAAGTATAAAATTTACACCAAAATAAGTAAAAATTACACTTAAAAATCCAATAATCGATAATATTGCTATTCTTTTTCCCCTCCAACCCCTCGTAAACCTTGCATGGAGAAAAAGGGCGTATATGATCCATGTAATCAGCGACCATGTCTCCTTCGGATCCCAGCTCCAATAGGAACCCCATGCATAATGCGCCCATACCGAACCTGTTAGTATGCCGGCACTCAGCATAGGAAAACCGACAACAACGCTTCTGTAATTTATGTCTTCGAGTGTTTCTTTTGGAGGTATTATATGCCGCCAATTGATGAAATAGAGAAACCCACATGTGAAGGATATGATAAATGCCGCATACGCTAAAAAGCATGTAATGACATGAATGTGAAGCCAGTTGCTTTGGAGGGCTGGAATGAGGGGCTGTATTTTTCTATCAACAGACGGAGAAATTGAGGCATAACCGATCAGAAATAAGGCTGCAAGTGATGCAAACATCGTGATAATGGGGAAGGTGAGCCTTTTTCGTAAAACGACAAGCATTAAACTGATGCACCATGCATAGAATATAAGGGATTCATAATAATTGGATAAAGGTGCATGACCTATGCCAAGCCTGTATGATTCTATCCACCTCGCCACGAGACCTGCAGTGTGAAGCATAAGCGTTATATAGAGCGTGGTCCACATGAAAGAGATGATCCTCTCCTTTTTCACTGCGAAATACAGTAAATGCAGAAAAAATACAAAAAGGTAGAGTATTGTAACGGTGCCGAGTATCTTATGATCCATTTCCGAAAACCTTAACCTTCAGTTTTTCGAACTCGTCTCTAAACGCTTCTTTGTTCTTGAACGCAACACCTGCCACAGAAAGGCCATCCGAGGTGTAGCGTATGTAGATTTTTCTGAAATATACAAAAAAGTTTGCATAAAGACCAAAAAGTATTAGGGCAAAGCCTGTCCAGACCACCCATACCCCCGGATCCGATGTTATCTCAAGCCCTGTAAAAAGGTTTTCCTTTATATCTTCAAGCTTGATGTCGAACCCCAGAATCTTTTGCTCTTTAAGACGTTGTACGTCACGCAAAAACCATGTTGATTTAGGTTCACCCTGCTCAAGATATGCGACAAGCACACCAGGTCCAAAATTGTGGATAGAGTTTACAAAACGCATTACCATCATGAAAAACCCGTCTCTTTCATATGTTTCCCTCTCGCCCAACATCACACGTTCACCGGCAATATTGAATAAAAATGACGGCGAAGATTCATAGCTTGATTGATATATGTTAATACCTCTGTAAGAAAGGGGGCTGTTCACCCTTATTTCTCTGTCCATGATTGCCTTTCCGTTCTCCAATACCTCAACCTTGCTTACATAGTCCTTGGGTGTACCGTTGGGGTAAAAACTTGCCTGAAAATCCTTACATCTCAATGAAAACCCGAGCGGTATCTTTTTTGAAGACCCACCCCGTGATATTACATAATCTTTGACCTCGCCTTTTTGTAAAACCATGTATCCTTTGAATCCAAAAATTAATCCTATGAGGCTGCCAGTAAGGATGACAAGAATACTGCCGTGGATTATATATACACCATACCTCGAGATTGTTCCCTTTTGCAGTATAAGCCCATCCTCTTTTTCATAAACTGTTTTGTATGATTTTTTAATCGTTTCGATAGTATTTTCAATATTTTTACCGTCAACACGAAAACTTTCAGGCATATTTGCAAGTGCATTTTCGTCAGGCAAGACCATTTTTTCCGATGTTTTTATAAGTATTGAAAATCGGTTAAAAGAGCATAACGTCAAATTGATTGCAAAAAGCGCTATTGCAGTAATAAACCAATAAGAATGGAATACGTCATCAAGGCCGATGTACTTGATGACCCTGTAAGTCGTTTCCGAATAAGTTGAAAGATATTCTTCTACATTGGCCTTTTGTTTTATAATGGTGCCAAAGATTGAACCAAAGGCTATAAAAGATAGCAGAAATATTGCAAGACCAAGCGAAGATAAGAATCGGAAAATGCTATTTTTTGTGACACTCATTGCATTTTACAGGTGCAGTCTTGCCCTTCGCAACGCTTTCCTTATGGCATGTAATGCAGTTTTTGTGGAAGGCATCTTTTGCCAAAGAAGCGTTGTCCTTCACCTCTTTAAGTAGATGACATGCCGTGCAAGGCTGAGGCTCCTTTACATCCTTGTCCTTGTGGTGGCAGACAATGCATTCGATCTTTTCCTTTTCCGCATGTGATGTATGTGAGAACGGCACAGGCGCAAGCTTCCCCCCTTCGAGTTTGAGCATCATGGGTTCAGCAGGTTTTTTCTGTGCAGATGCAAGATTAATCAGGAGAAAAAAACCAAGAAAGACAACAATACATACCAGCAGGATGAACGGTCTATTTTTCATGCATAACCTCCGAAAAAATATTTGACATATTATCCCAAGCCAAGAAATTAAGTCAAGGAAATATCTATTTTTGAATAGCGAGCATCTTTCGAGAGCATGTATGCGAAACGCTGATCATCAAGATCGTCAAATTTCGCATTTGTTTGGAGCTTAAATATTGGAATATTGTAATACGATAATCAATATGGTTTTGCAAAACATGATGTTATTGCATATACTACAAATATGCTTGGAATTGACAATGGGAAGGGTGGGTCAAAAGAAGAGCTGATTAACCTTGGCATATGGTCGGAAAAAGACATCGATTGTATTATCGATGCCGCCGGGCGCTTTGATACACCTGGTGAGCGGATAAACCTCATTTCCGAAAAATTCCTCAATGTGCCATACAAACAATCTACATTGATGGGAAGCATTGAAGAGCGTGAGGTGTTTGTTATAAACCTTGACGGAATGGATTGTTTTACCTTTATTGATTATGTTGAGGCAATGCGTCTTTCTGGTTCGTTTGGCGTATTTAAGGAGAATCTGAGGAGAATCCGTTATCAATCAGGTGAAGTTGACTACAGAAAAAGGAACCATTTTTTTACGGACTGGGCAGAGTTTAATAGGTGGCATGTCCTTGATATAACAGGCGAGATTGGCGGCAACAAGACAAAAAAGATTATAAAGATGCTTAATGAAAAAGAAGACGGAACGTGTCTTTTGCAAGGTATCATGCCCCGAAAAAGAGAGATTGCATACATCCCTGTATGTGAAATTAATGTGTCTGTTGTTGATGCAGTGATGACAGGGGATTATGTGGGGATATATTCCGAGCTGCCAGGTCTGGATGTTTCCCATGTGGGCATTATTGTAAAAAAAGGCAAAACCTTTTTTAGACATGCATCATCTCATGAACAGTACAGGAAGGTTATCGACCAACCACTTGATGAATATATCGAGAAAAAGGCTGGTCTTGTTTTATTGCGACCCATTGTGCCTTTATCTTAATACATTGCTAAAATACAAATTCCTTCAAGTTTTTAATGCTATCCATTGCATGGGCTTCGCTGTGAAATTCTGAAGTATATACAATGCCCGATAGCTGTTTGATAAAGGCCTTCAATTCTCTGAACGGAAATGTGCCCATGCCTATCGGGAGATGTTCGTCGGATTTTCCGTTATTATCATGTAGGTGCATTTCCCTGATGCGTGATTTGAGAGGGATAAGCCACGCCTCTAAGGGGATTTTGGAAAATAGGTTGAAATGTCCTGAATCAAAGCAGAAATACAAATCTCTGTCTTTAAAATAGCCATAAAGGGCAAGCAGTGTGGCTGGTGTCTCTTCGAATATATTTTCGAGCAGTACATTTGGGCCGCCCTTTGCCTCTGCAAGTACCTCTGTCCATGTTTCAACGCTATTATCCAGCCATAATTGCTCATTTCCGTCATAAAACCATTTGTTGTAGCCTGGATGGCATACGATGTTTATCGCATTAAGCCTGTGTGCCATCTCTACGGCCTTTTTTATCTTGTCTTTTGACAGCGCCCTGACCCTGCGGTCATATCCTCCAGGATTCAAGTCCATGAAAGGTGCGTGGGCGGTGCACAAGATGCCATAGTCACGGAGTTTTTTGCCCAGCTCTCTGGCATCGCCTATATTCAGTTCATCGAGGATGTTATTTTCCGCATATATCTCGACGCCTACATCGAGACCTGCAATCCTTTCGATGTTTGACTCGACAAGCCTGTAAGGCACATTGATAAATATGGGAAGTTTCTGATTATCCATCGCAGGATTTTAATTTACAGCCTTAAGGTGAATAAATCAAGGAAAACCAATACTGTCCGATTAAATAGCGCCTATGCCCCAAAATGTATCACAAATACAGTATTCTATGAATGAAAAACTATTTTTCGACTTGAATTTTTTCAGCCTGTACGATAACCATTCTGTGAAGACTATACTGGGAAAGTGAAGCCAAATGTTTATAAATAACAGATTGCGGTCGGCATAACGACGCTAATCGGCTGCGCGGCCTTTTGCGTCGGCTGAATCAGCCTTTTTATAAAATCTTTTTAAATAGCCAAATGGTAAAATGCATGGGGTTGCATTCTTGTAATCGGTATATTTGGAGCCAAATACTCGTTCCAAATACTCTTCTTCTTTAATTACCAATTTACAAAGCAATAAGTACATAAATATTGGGGCTGTCAATCCGATCCAACTGTTTACCAGTAAGGCTATCCCTGGCACAATAAAAACTACCCAAGCACTATATAAAGGGTGGCGGCAACATTCGTATATCCCCCGAGTGACCAATGAATCAGAATTGTATGCCCTCATAATCGTCTTTGCGGAAACAATAAAGAATGGAATCCCGATCAACATTAATACAATTCCAAAAAGAGATAATAACCATTGCGGTAATAAAGAAATTTTAAAAACTGGAGAGAAGTAACAACTAATCGCTAATGTAAAAACTACATAAGCGATTGAAAGAAAAGCAAAAATCGGACCTATCCCCCACATACTCATTTTTTGTTTCATATCAAATATCCCAAATTTCTTATATAACACTTAATATACAATCATCGTTTATTTAACCCTTTTATAGGTTTTCCTATCTTGCCAAAAAACGACTTTGCAATATCCTTTGAGACTATATGGTAACAATTCACTTATTTTTTTTATTGCCTCGTAACCGCAGATAATATTGACTATAAAAGAGATGTGCTTATTGTATGTGAATTGGTCTTTAAGACTGGAGATGCAAATAACGCTATCGAATATTGATAAATCATATACTCTGTAAGCGTCTTGATATTTTATACATTGATTTATCGCC
>ENA-UOYA01001188-UOYA01001188.1-activated-sludge-metagenome-genome-assembly--contig:-NODE-1188-length-29067-cov-6.720564_pt1 | contig 29067 bp, 22 predicted proteins | sample MGYA00238163_ERZ764804 | MGnify/ENA primary metagenome ERZ764804 (study PRJEB28919, sample SAMN05720223) | activated sludge metagenome | isolation source: Anaerobic digester | place: Hong Kong... | reverse complement strand
AGGTTATGCTCTACCAACTGAGCTATTTCCGCAATATATACTATCTCACTTTCGGTAAAGCTTTCCGGAATATCTACTCCTTATCCTTGCCAAGGTTAGAAGTCTCTATACCTTACGCGGCAAGGTTATGCTCTACCAACTGAGCTATTTCCGCAATATATACTATCTCACTTTCGGTAAAGCTTTCCGGAATATCTACTCCTTATCCTTGCCAAGGTTAGAAGTCTCTATACCTTACGCGGCAAGGTTATGCTCTACCAACTGAGCTATTTCCGCAATATATACTATCTCACTTTCGGTAAAGCTTTCCGGAATATCTACTCCTTATCCTTGCCAAGGTTAGAAGTCTCTATACCTTACGCGGCAAGGTTATGCTCTACCAACTGAGCTATTTCCGCAAACGGACTTTTAAAGCGACTGCAAATGTAGAAATGTTTCTCGATTAATACAAGAGATTACGGCAAAAAAATATGGCAGCTCATCAATTTGTAATCAGAAAAACAGCGTCAAGGTTGGACTCTTTCCGTACCTGATAAAGTTGCAACGGTTCGGTAGAGGGGCCCGATTCAACCGAGCCCAACCCGTGAATCGTGACAAAGACCGATCCACACTTGGGACAGACCGCCTTGCCGTCGGAGGTGGGGCTGACCTTGACCGTGCGATCATCCTCGTGGGGACAACAAAGGTCGTAAGCAAAAAGTAGATCTTCGGCTCTCCTGAACAGCAGGAGTCCCCCATATCCGGTCGCCTCGCCGGCCCTCCTCCCCTGCAGATAGATCTTGTAGCTGAATGGAGTCAGGTCGTAATCCAACCCGTTGAGGTCGACCCGGAAAAATACCCGTGCATAGGGAACCGTAAAACGGGGCGCCTCCTCCACACAGGAGACCATCCAGAGCAGGAGTGTGAATAACAGGAGAGCCTTCGTTCTTCTCATCTCAATCAGCAAGCGCCTGGCTTATAACGTAGCTCCGTCCAGAATGGAGTCGATCAACTCCAGCTCATCAGTGGTGAAGTGGAGATGGTTTAACGACTGCAGGTTGTCCTGTAACTGTTTGACATTACGCGTTCCAACGATCACCGAGGTTACCCGGCTGTCGCGCAACGACCATGCAATGGCCATCTCCGCCATCGACTGTCCCCGTTTCCGGGCAAGTTCATTCAATCGTCTCACCTTCCCTACAAGTGCATCCGTCACCTGTTCCTTTCTCAGGAAGCCGGCAGGATCGGCAGCACGGCTCTGCTCGGGTATGCCATTCAGATACTTGTCGGTCAACACCCCTTGTGCCAGCGGAGAGAAGGCGATAAAACCCGAACCGAACTCATCGGTAACCGGCAGTATCTCCTGCTCGGGCTGACGGTTGAACATGCTGTATTTTCCCTGATAGATCAGGCACGGCACATGCTGCTCCTGCAGGTAGACCATCGCCTCTCGGGACTTGTCGGGCGGATAGTTCGACAGGCCGACATACAGTGCTTTTCCCTGTCTGACAATGTCTACCAGGGCCTGCATCGTCTCCTCGACGGGAGTTGCAGGATCGTAGCGGTGCGAGTAGAAGATGTCGAAATAGTCCAGCCCGGTCCGTTTCAGACTCTGGTTGATGCTTGCCATCAGGTATTTCCTCGACGATCCGTTGCCATATGGCCCGTCCCACATCAGGTAACCGGCTTTGGACGAGATGATCATCTCGTCGCGATGTGCAGCCAGTTCCGACTTCAGTATCTCCCCAAAATTGGATTCTGCCGAACCGGGAGGGGGACCATAATTGTTGGCAATATCGAAATGGGTCACTCCCTGCTCGAAAGCATGGACAATCATGTTTCTCGCTTCCCGCTTATCGCTGGCAGAGCCGAAGTTGTGCCATAACCCCAGCGAAATCAGCGGCAATTGCAGGCCGCTTTTTCCACAAAATGCATATTTCATAAGCCGACAAAAATAAAAGATTACTTCAATTTACTCTCGATCTCCTCTTCGGAGATAACGGTTATTATCGCTTTTCCGTCGGGGGTGCTGTTGGGTGACTGACAGGCAAACAGCTGGTTAACCATCTGCGACATCTCCTCTTCCGAAAGAGGTTTTCCGGCAGGGATTGCAGTAAAGTTCGCCATCGTGAGTGCCAGCCTCTCCTGTAGCTGCTCCATTGCATTGCCTCCTCCATCCATATTCTCTTCAATCATGGATCGGACCAACGCTACGGCATCGACATGATGCAATTCCGACGGGATACCCTGGATGGCAAACGAATTGTTGCCCAAGTCGCTCAGCTCAAAACCCAGCGCCTCCATCTCCTCCTTGATCTCGCTCAGCGAGGAGGCTTCCGACGGGGTCAGTTCGATCCTTTCGGGAAACAACATCCGTTGCGAAACACCTTTTCTACCCCTTATCAGGGAAAGAAACCTTTCAAAGAGGATGCGGAGGTGGGAACGGTGTTGATCGATAATCATCAATCCCGATTTAACCGATGTAAGGATATATTTCTGCTTGTACTGGTAATGTTTGGGTGATACCAGCTGGGAGTCTGGCTCCTGTAGGCTATTCTCGGGAAAGAGAGGTGTCTCGCTGTCCGGAGATACCGGCGACTCCCTGCCCTCCTTTTCAAATCCCCTGTACAACTCTTCCCAGTCGAGTAGCGGCTTTGCCACTCTGCCCCCTGATCCGTACGATGATTGAAAAGGATTGTAATTGGGGTTGATGTTCACTTTGGGCATCGCGGGAGATTTTGAGGGATCAAAGATCGGGATCTCGGGGGCGTCTGCCGTATCGAAATCGATGCTGGGAATGGCGTTGTGCTTACCGAGCGACTCTTTTACCGTCACCATCAGGATCTGCCACAAGGCCCGTTCGTTCTCGAACTTCACCTCGGTTTTGGTGGGATGGATATTTACATCAATTGTGTCGGGTTCTACCTCGAAATAGATAAAGTAATTGGGACTCTCGCTGGCCGAGATCAACGGCTCGTAGGCCGTCATGACCGCCTTATGGAAGAAGGGATGGCGGATGTACCGGTTGTTGACAAAGAAGAACTGGTTGGCTCTTCCCTTCCTTGCGTACTGAGGGGTTGATATATATCCGTGTATCTTTGCCAGGGTGGTATCTTCATTGATCTCGATCAGTTGCTGGTTGATATTTTTTCCCTGCATCTGTACAATTCGCTGCCGCAGGTTGGCCGGTGGCAGGTGCAGTGTCTGGAGGTCGTTTTCGATAACGATAAACTCGATATCGGGATTCACCAGGGCAATCCGCTCAATCTCGGTAAAGATATTTCGCCGCTCGGTCTCGTTAGATTTCAGAAACTTGCGGCGGGCCGGCACATTGAAGAAGATGTTTTTCACCGAAATGGTGGTCCCGACACCGCAGGCAATCGGCTCCTGGCTCTCTACCTTCGTCGCGGCAATCTTCAACCATGTTCCCATCTCATCTTCCGGGCGCCGGGTCTTGAGTTCCACTTGGGCGATAGCCGCAATGGAGGCGAGCGCTTCTCCACGGAAACCTCGCGTGTGAAGGGCAAAAAGGTCGTCTACCGATTTGATTTTTGATGTGGCATGACGTTCGAAAGCCATCTGGGCGTCGGCAGGACTCATTCCCTTGCCATCGTCGATAACCTGTATGAGCGTTCTCCCGGCATCTTTCAGGACGATGTGGATCTGCCGGGCACCGGCATCGAGCGAGTTCTCCACCAACTCCTTAACTACCGACGCAGGCCGCTGTATAACCTCTCCCGCTGCAATCTGGTTGGCTATGGAGTCGGGCAACAGGTGAATTATATCTGTCATTTTCCTGGGATATGGCGTTTAACGCAGAAAGACAAAGTAGAAGATGACCATCAGGATTATGATCAACAGAAGGATTGTGAAATTACTTGAATAGAAAGGCTTCTTTCCCTCCTTCTCCTTCTCTTTCCTCTTTTTCAGGAAGCGGGTCTGCGACAGAAAAGCCTCGCCGAAGTCGGTATTGCCGGGTTGTGGTGGTGTTTCAATTGTCTTCCCTTCTTCCCGGGCCAGCTCCTCGCGGATTCTTCTGATCCTTTTCTCCATCTGCTCTTTCCGCTCCTCCTTCTCGGGATCGAAAAAGACTGGAGTATAATTGAATTTCCGCGGTTTTCTATTGTTATAAAAAAAGAACATTCCCATAGCCGTAGTTTTATTGTACACAAAAATAGAAAAAAGAATGGCAAAAAACAAAGGTGGTTACTGCGCAGCATCATCACGCGAAAATCTCCTCGGAGCCTGCACTTCGCTGTCGGCTCCCTGGCGTTCGTTACGCCGGAAGATATCCATCTTGTGGAGCGGACGCAGGTAATCGAGCCACATAAAGCCTTTCAGTTTCGACTCCTCCGGCTTCAATTGGCTGAGCGGAGTGGTCACAGCCTGGGTGGACGACCAGAGTTTAAGTTTCTCTAACTCGTCATTCATGAAATCCATGGAGAGGTAGGCACTCTCCGTCTTGTTCAACCCGATCACGGTGCGGGCGCTGTCCTCCTCCACGAGATAATAGAGCGATTCGGCGTTTCCCTCCACCAGGACGTGCCTGAGTTCACCTTCAGTAAAGAAGGCTTTCAGGTCTCTCCCGCTGATCTGGTTATACTGGCCTGTCACCTGCCTGTCTTGGATGGCAAGGGCATAATCTCTTACATGAGCCTTTTCAATCGTACTGTCGTTCAGATAAATATCGATGCGATTCCCCAGGATCTGGTTCCCTTCGTTCCAGATAACCGGATTTCCATGCAGCGATAGCAGTGAATCGCGTTGAACGAAACTCATTGAATCACAAACACCCTGGATATCGTTCCGGTAAAACCGGACGTTATAGTAGGCATAAATGTTCTTGTAGGTGGAATCGGCAATCATCTTCAACGTATCGCCGTGCAAGAAGAGACTGTCTTTCTGGGAGTAATCAATGGCGTAGGCCGAATCCGTGGCCATCCCATATTCGGTCTTCTCGTTGTAGGTACCGTAATTCCCCCGCAAAATGGCCTTCTGTTTCAGATCCTCCAGGTACATCCTGCCAAAGACCTCCCCCTGGCCAGTTGCCCTGTTGTAGTGTATGGTATCGCCGATAAGTACCTTAGTGCTGTCGTTGCTGTAGATTTCAGAACGGTCGAACAGCCTGGCGTCGTCCGTATCGGTATTGTACCAGCCACGCGATGTTTTGATGAAACCGCTGTCTGAAAGGATGGTCGACGGGCCCAGGATATCGGCCACCTTGCTTTCGGTATTGTATTTCAACGAATCTGCAAAGAGGGTAAAATCTTCATTGATCAGTTTTACGCTGTCGATAAAGAGGGCATCCTTGCTTACCGGATCGTACTGCCCCCAGAATGAGGTCAGTTCGTTCTTCTCGTCGACCAGCATTCCGCCATCGAAGTAGTAACCCAGGTTCGCCGCCCTGTCGTAATTGAGACTGTCGGTAAAGAGTGTAACCTGCCTGTCCTCCATGCGGATATTGTTCCGGAGACGAGCCAGGCGGGTATTGCCGTCGTAATGGAGGTAATCGCCGTATACAAAGATGGTATCCCCCTGCTCCATCCTGACGTTGCTGAAAGCCTCAAACGAGTTGGTCCGCTCAAACAGGTAGGCGCTGTCGCAATACATATAGGCCCCTTCGTGGTAGAAGACAACGCTATCTTTCAGGATCTGCGCCTCGAAGTCTGCCCGCTTATAGAGCAGATTGGCCTGCTTCAATTCCACAATCTTCACGGCGGGGTCCACAGGAGGCGGTTGTTGCGGCCGGGCCGACAACATAAGCACAAAAAGCATACCCGAGAGGAGTATGCCTATTGATTTCAGATGTGGCCCAATCGCATTGTTCATCCTTACTTCAGCCAGCCTTTATACTTGAAATCACACCCTTTCCAATTGGGGTCGATTCTGACGTAGATGGTCTCGATCTTTTTCTGCAGCCATTCGTCCATCAACTCCTGGCGCCGGGCATTTTCGGCCATCTGCTTGATGATCTGGTAATCGTTGTTGATATTGGCCTTATGTCCCTCATTCCGGTTGGTGATCTTCACCATGGCAGCAACCTGCCTCCCTTTATCGTTGATCATGATAAAGGGTTCGGAGATCTCGCCTACTTTCATCTCACCCACCACACGGGCAATATCCTGATTGAGTTCACTCAGCTGAAAGCGGGGTGTCCCCATATTTTGCGAGTTGGGGCGGTTGTTCACCATGATTCCCTTGTTGTTCCGGGTATCCTTGTCGGCCGAAAGGAAAGTGGCAGCCTCCTCGAAGGTGATCTTTTTGTTGAGGATGCCGCTGCGGATCGAATCGAGCCGGATAAGTGCCGTATCGAGCTGCTCCTGCGGAATTTTCGGTTTCAGCAGAATATGGCGGAACTTGCCCATATCTCCCCTTCGTTCTACAAGTTGAATGATGTGGAATCCATATTCCGTCTCGACGATGTTCGACACTTTTGTCGGGTCGTTAAGTGCAAAAGCCACATTGGCAAACTCCGGAACAAGTTGCGACCGGGTCTGGAAATCCATCTCGCCTCCCTTGAGGGCCGAACCGGGATCCTCCGAGTGGAGCAGGGCCAGTGTTGAGAAGGATTTCTCACCCGAGTTGATCTGTTCCGTGAATTCACGCAGCCGGTTCTTCACTGCATCGATCTCTTTCAGTGGCACTTCGGGCTCTACCGTAATGATCTGTATCTCGAGGGTTGTGGGTATAAAGGGCAGACTGTCCTGCGGTATCTTGTTGTAGAACTTCCGGATCTCGGAAGGGGCTAGGGAGACATTGTCAAAATGTTTTTGCTGCACACCCTGTATCAGCTGCTGCTCGCGCAACTGGGTACGGAGGTCTTCGCGAATCTTCTTCAGGCTTTTTCCGAAATACTCCTCCAACTTTTCCACCGATCCCGTCGATGAGATATATTCGTTCATGTAATATTCGAGCATCCGGTTTACGTTGGCTTCGTTCACCTCGATACTGTCTACTTTTGCCTGGTCGAGAAAGAGCTTGTTTATAGCCAGCTGCTCGGGAATGAAACAGTAGGGATCGCCCTCGATGCGCTGGTTCTGCATCTGAATGTCTTTGCGGTATTCCTCCACCTCGGACTTGAGAATGGCCTCATCGCCCACCACCCAAACGATCTCGTCGATTATGTTGTTTTGAGCGGCGGCTCCACCCGCAATCCACGTAAAGAGGAAAAGCGATATTGCAATTTTTGCAGACAATTTCATTGTTGATAAGGATTATTGAAAAGTTGAGTGTAAAAGTAATTATAATAATATTATCGGGCAACAAATCATTTATTAAAAGTTACAAAAAGCGTTGGGGGCTGGAACCGTAGATGTATATTTGCAAATTATCATCATTACAACTATGACAAACTGGATATTTCTTATTGTTGGCGGATTGTTCGAGGCCCTTTTTGCCCTTAGTCTGGAAAAGATATCGACAACAACGGGCAAGACGGCTCTTCTGTGGTTCTTCTCCTTTCTCGCCAGTGTTGCCATCAGCATGTTTATGCTCTTCAAGGCGATCAGCGGTGAAAATGGTATTGCAGTAGGTACGGGTTATGCCGTATGGGGTGGAATAGGTGCCGTATGCACGGTGCTGGCCGGTATCCTCTTTCTGGGAGAGTCGACTGCATTCTGGCGGATTTTCTTTCTCTGCACGCTGGTGGTGTCGATCATCGGCCTTAACCTGGTAGGGGAGCATTAATAGCGATGAAAACTATCTTTCCTGCGATATTGCTGTCGATTGTGACGGCACTGGCTCCCTGCCCGCAACCAGGAGTATCCGACGGGGAGCTGCTTCAGTTAATCGGTGAGCATCTGAAGGATTTTCCCGATCAGACAGAGCTTGCAATTGCGATGGTTGATGTTGGGCAGACCCGGTTTCAAGGGGTTGTCAAGGAGAACGGGACACTCAAGTCTACCGATAACGAGGAGATGGTATTTGAAATCGGCTCAATCACGAAACTCTTCACTTCGGTTATCCTGGCATCGCTGGTGAACGAGGGAAAAGTGAGGCTGGAGGAGCCAGTTCACCGCTATCTTCCCATGCCTCCGAGAGAGGGGAGCAAGATCACCCTCCTGTCGCTGGCCAACCATACGTCGGGCTTGCCACGAATGCCCGACAACATGTCGCCCGTTGACCCGGACAATCCTTATAAGAATTATCGCCCGGAGAATCTGGAGGCATTCCTGAAGGGTTACGAGATTGAACGGGACAGCATGATGGGAAGATATCTCTACTCCAACCTGGGCACAGGGCTGCTGGGATATGTGCTGGGACTCTCCCAGGGAGTATCGTATGAGGATCTGTTGCGGGAGAGGGTATTCGACAGATACGGGATGAAACAGAGCTATACCCGGGCCTCTGATGCCGGCAACAGGCTGGTAAGGGGATTGAATGCCAGGGGTGAGGTCACCTCTAACTGGGATTTCGACGTGTTGATGGGTGCAGGGGGTGTGCTCTCCACCGCCAGGGATCTGGCTGCTTTTGCACGGGCACAGTTTAACGAGAAGGATAGCGATCTCATGCTGACCCAGATACCTACCCATAAGGTGAATGAGCGGCTGAAGCTGGGACTGGGATGGCATATCGTGCAAGGGGAGTCGGGCAAGGAGTATCACTGCCATAACGGGGGGACAGGAGGGTACTCCTCCTCGTTAACGGTAAACATGACCGATAAGGTGGCAGTCATAATCCTCTCCAACATCTCCGCCTTCCATCCGGCTGCCAGTCAGGTGGAGCGGCTCTGCTTCCGGCTGATCGGCCGAATGGAGCAGAACAGAAACTGAGAGGCCATCTCATGAGATGACATGAGACGGCCTCTTAAAGTATCATATATCGCAGTGATATTACTCGATCGCTGCCTGGGCTGCCGCCAAACGTGCGATGGGCACACGGAACGGCGAGCAGGAGACATAGTTCAATCCCACGTGGTGGCAGAACTTCACCGATGAGGGTTCACCGCCATGTTCGCCGCAGATACCGCACTTGAGAATCGGTTTCACGGCGCGTCCACTCTGTACGGCCATATTCACCAGCTGACCCACACCATTCTGGTCGAGCACGGCAAACGGATCCTGCTTCAGGATACCCTTGTCGATATAGAGCGGCAGGAACTTGGCCACGTCATCACGGCTGTAACCGAAGGTCATCTGTGTAAGGTCGTTCGTTCCGAACGAGAAGAAATCGGCCTCCTTGGCAATCTTGTGGGCTGTAAGTGCAGCACGCGGAATCTCGATCATCGTACCGATCTTGTATTCGATGGAGTCGCTGTGTTCGCTGAATACCTGTTGAATGGTCTTTTCGATGATCTCCTTCTGGGCCTTGAACTCATACACGATACCGGTAAGCGGCACCATGATCTCGGGAATGGCGGTAATGCCTTCCTTCTTCAGCTCGAGTGCGGCCTCGATGATGGCACGGGTCTGCATCTCGGTGATTTCGGGATAGAGGTTACCCAGGCGACAACCACGCAGACCGAGCATCGGGTTTGCCTCCATCAGGCTCTCCACCCTTTCGTGGATATCGTTGTAGGAGATATTCATCACCTTGGCCATCTCCATCTGTCCCTTTTCATCGTGGGGCACAAATTCGTGCAATGGGGGATCGAGCAGACGTACAGTAACGGGAAATCCGTCCATGGCAGCAAAGATACCCTTGAAGTCCTTCTTCTGCAAGGGCAACAGTTTCTCCAACGCTTTCCGGCGCCCCTCCTCGTCTTTTGCCAGAATCATCTCACGCATGGGGATGATCTTGTCCTCTTCGAAGAACATATGCTCTGTACGGCAGAGACCGATGCCTGTAGCACCGAAATTGCGGGCCACCTGTGCATCGTGCGGCGTGTCGGCATTGGTTCTTACGCTCATGCGGGTATACTTGTCGGCAATCTTCATCAGTTCGAGGAAGTCGGGACCCAACTCAGCATCCTGGGTCGGGATATTGCCTTCGTAGACATTACCGGTGGTACCGTTCAGCGAGATCCAGTCGCCTTCGTTGAACACCTTGCCGTTGATGGTCATCTTCCGCTCCTTGTAGTTGATAACAACACCGTTTGCAGCCGAAACGCAACATTTGCCCATACCGCGGGCCACAACGGCCGCATGTGAAGTCATACCGCCGCGCGCGGTGAGAATACCCTGGGCCGTAGCCATACCGCGCAGGTCTTCGGGCGAGGTTTCGATACGGCAAAGAATCACCTTCTTCCCATCCTTCGCCCATGCTTCGGCTTCGTCGGCGTGGAATACCACCTGTCCCGTAGCAGCTCCCGGTGATGCGGGCAGACCGTTGGTTATCGGTTTGGATGCAGCCAGTATCTTCTTGTCGAAAACAGGGTGAAGCAACTCATCCAGCTTTTCGGGATCGCAACGTTTCAGCACTGTTTTTTCGTCGATATATCCCTGGTGAAGCATGTCGATGGCAATCTTGATCATCGCGGCACCGGTACGCTTCCCGCTACGGGTCTGCAGCAGCCACAGCTTGCCATCCTGGATGGTAAACTCCAGATCCTGCATATCCTTGAAGTAATCTTCCAGTTTTTGTTGTGTCTTGATCAGCTCTTGGGCACATTCGGGCATCGACTCTTCGAGCGATGGGTATTTGGCAGCACGTTCCTCTTCCGAAATACCCTGCAGTTTAGCCCAGCGACGGGATCCCTCGAGGGTGATCTGCTGCGGTGTACGAACACCGGCCACCACATCTTCTCCCTGTGCATTGATCAGATACTCTCCGTTGAAGATATCCTCACCGGTAGCTGCATCGCGGGTGAAAGCCACACCAGTTGCCGAGGTTACACCCATGTTTCCGTAGACCATTGCCTGTACGTTAACGGCAGTACCCCACTCTTCCGGGAAATTGTTCATCTTCCTGTAAAGGATCGCACGCTCGTTCATCCAGCTGTCGAAAACGGCACAAACTGCACCCCAAAGCTGGTCCCATGCACTTTCAGGGAAATCTTTGCCGGTACGCTCCTTCACGGCCATCTTGAAACGTTTCACCAGTTCTTTCAGGTCGGCAACATCCAGGTCGGTGTCGAGTTCTACACCCTTGGCATGTTTCACCTCCTCCATGATCTCCTCAAACGGATCGATATCCTCCTTGCTCTGCGGTTTCATGCCCAGCACCACATCGCCATACATCTGAATAAAGCGACGGTATGAGTCCCAGGCGAACCTTTCGTTCCCCGATTTACGTGCTATTCCCTCCACCGCATCGTCATTCAGTCCAAGATTCAGGACAGTATCCATCATACCGGGCATGGAAACACGTGCACCGGAGCGAACGGAAACAAGGCAAGGATTTTCCCTGTCACCAAATTTTGCTCCCATCAGCTTTTCGATGTTCTCCATCGCCTTTTCAACTTCAGGCTTTAACACTTCCACCACATAGTCCCGACCAAGCAGGTTGTATTCGGTACACACTTCGGTGGTAATGGTAAATCCCGGGGGAACAGGTACGCCGATCAGGTTCATTTCGGCGAGATTAGCTCCTTTTCCTCCGAGCAGATTCTTCATATCTGCACGACCCTCAGCCATTCCGTTGCCAAAGGTGTAAACTCTCTTCTTTTCCATCTTTTCGAAAAAATTAATTATTTGATTAGTAATTGGGGATGCTGTGCTTATTTTATTTTTACAAAAGTAGTAAAAAATTTAAAATTCCATCATGAGCCAATCCACGATTAGTCGGGATCGAGCCCCTTAATCTCTCTTGGATGCACAGGCGGTATCTGCTTGAAGCGATCTGCCTGCTGCAACGAATCGTCGGGATTGCCCAGGAAGATGTTCAGCAACCGTATCCTTCTGAAGAGACCTGTGGTGTCCTGCAATCTCACAAACCCTGTTATGTTCCGGATGGTATCGTCGGGTAAATATTTTTCACCCTGCAACAGGTACTCCCTGTTCTCGGCAACAACTTCGTAGCGATAGACAACCGTATCGTTGTACTCGAGCATAAGTACCGCCCGCAGATCGGGTTTCGGGCTGGCCGGAATACCGATAACCTCGAAGCCGAAACTGAATTCGTTCTCGTTGATCCGTTGTGAAATCTCGGCTGTATCCAGCCTGAAACGAAATCCGTTCTTCGGATGCGTTTCATCAAATGCATAGCAGTTGGGAATATGGGAAGGTGGATAGTAGCGTGCCGTAAGCGACTGTTCCTGTTGAAGCTGCCGTCTCATCAGCTCATCACTTGCCATGTAGCTTCGTTGCAGCCTGGCCTTTACCGAATCGTTCATCTTCATGTAGAGATCGATCCGGTCTGAATACCAAGAGAGGGATGTATCCCATTGGGCCTGTGTTATGCCGTGTTTTCGAAAGACCCCCCGAATGAGCGCCTCTTTTTTCTCAGGTGAGCCAAATTCGTTATAATCGTTCTCGATCATCGCCTCGGCAATGTAGATGTCATACATCAGCTTCTCCATATCTTTCCGGCCCAGGACCTCCTTCGGCCGGCTGCAGGAGGAGATCAGAACACCCAACATTACCGAAGTCAGTACCAGAAGATATGCAGTAATCCTATGATTCACGAATGATCTTTTTTTCAGGTTGTTCCTGCTTTTCGCGGTCATACCTCTCTTTGTCCTCTTTAGACAGAAGTGAATAGGAAAGGGTTTTTCGATAAAAAATCAACAACAGTACCACCCCTACGGATATGGCGGAGTCGGCCACATTAAAGATGAAACGGAAGAAGAGGAAATCTTTTCCGCCCAAAATGGGAATCCAGTCGGGATAGGTACCTTCGATCAACGGAAAATAAAACATGTCCACCACCTTGCCATGGAGAAGCGAGGCATACCCTTCGCCGAAAGGGACCAGTGAGGCAACATGCCCCGGATAGCTTGCCTGGAAGATGGAACCATAAAATAGACTGTCGATGATGTTTCCCGAGGCACCGGCCAACACCAGTGCAATGCAGGCAATAAACCCGAGTTTGTAGTCTCCCCGGATAATCCGGATCAGGTAGACGATGATGGCTCCCACGGCAACTATCCTGAAAAGGGAGAGGAACAACTTGCCGATGGCCTCGATGCCGAATGCCATACCATTATTTTCCACGAAATAGATCTTGAACCAGTCGGTTATGTGGATCATATCGTAAAGCGCCATATGGGTCTTCACCCAGATTTTTGTTACCTGGTCGACGAGCAAAACCAGGATAACGACTGTAACTGCAATTAATCCTTTTTTTGTGGTATCGTTCATTCGGGGAGCCATTTACACACAATCGGCCCGTGGACCGGAAAAAAAGTTTCCGCTCCGCTATCCGCCTGTGTTGTCGTTGAAATCATCGGTTGACGGTTATTTTCTTTTCCCTTGTTTGGCTTCGATGCTCAATGTCGCATGTGGAACGGCACGAAGTCGTTCTTTGGGAATAAGCTTACCGGTCTCGCGACAAACACCGTAAGTTTTGTTTTCGATCCGCACCAGTGCGGCCTGCAGGTTCTGAATGAATTTCATCTGACGTTGGGCCAGCCGTCCGGCCTCCTCCTTCGACAAGGTTGAGGCTCCCTCTTCCAGCACCTTATAGGTGGGGGAAGTATCCACCGTATCGTTACCATCTGCATTGGTTACCGCGGCACGATAGTTTTCGTATTCTTGCTTGGCTATCTCCAGCTTTTCGTTGATGATGGCCCGGAATTCTTCCAATTCCTCATCAGAGTATCTCGTCTTCTCACTCATAGCAGTAATTATTAAAAGTTTATACTATTCGTTGTCCTTCCAAACATCCCAAACCAACGAAAAAATTATCACGCGTAATGTTCCAAAAATCAATATGAAATTCTATAATCTCGTTTGTAGTTGTTTTCGCAAAGATAACAAAAAATAGTTACCGATTTACGAATTATCAAACAGAACGCAAATAGGGCGACTATTGTTTACGGACCTCGATGGTTAATTTTTCATCATCAATCTCGATCTCGTCTTCGAGAGGCTGGGCTACAATCTCGATTGAGTCGGCAAGCACCTGAGCCCGGATATAATCACCAAAATCTGTGATAGCCCTGTCGAACGACGGGTTGGAGGAGACCCTGACAGCAATGCGGTCGGTAATATCAAAATCTTTAGATTTGCGCAGATTCTGGATACGGTTTACCAACTCGCGGGCAATGCCCTCCTTGCGGAGTTCATCGGTTACGGTGATGTCGAGCGCAACGGTAAGCCTTCCTTCGTTGGCCACCAGCCAGCCGGGAATATCCTCCGATATGATCTCCACGTCGGCCAGTTCGATCACGGCCTCCTGATCCTCGATGCGGAATGCAAATCTTCCTCTCTTCTCTAGTTCGTTGATCTCTTCCTGCGACATCCCCTGGATGGATGCCGCGAGCGGTTTCATGATCTTTCCATATTTGGGGCCAAGTTTCTTGAAATCGGGCTTTACCCGCTTCACCAGCATACCGTTTGCAGAATCTACAAACTCCAGCTCCTTCACATTCACTTCGCTGAGGATAAGCGCCTTCACCGCCTCGATATTTTTCCGCTGCTCGTCGTCGGCAACGGGAATCATGATCTTCATCAATGGCTGACGCACCTTCAGGTTCACCTTGCGCCGCAATGCCAGTACGATGGATGATGCCGTCTGAGCCAGATACATCTGCTCCTCGAGGGTAGTATCGATGGCTGCCTCATCAACCACGGGGAAATCTGCCAGGTGCACCGAGCCGGCATCTTCACTACCGGTTGCAGTCACCAGATCGAGATAGAGCCTGTCGGCATAGAAGGGAGCTATGGGTGCCATCAGCTTCGCCACTGTAACCAGACAGTGGTAGAGGGTCTGGTAGGCCGACATCTTCTCCTCGGTCATCTCACCTCCCCAGAACCGTTTACGGTTCAGGCGGACATACCAGTTACTGAGGTTGTCGTTTACAAAATCGTTGATTGCCCTTCCAGCCTTGGTCGGCTCGTAGTTGGCATAGTTCTCGTCAACCTCCTTGACCAGGGAGTTGAGGAGCGACAGGATCCACCGGTCGATCTCGGGACGCCTGGCCAGTTCGACCTGGGGATATTGGTTGTGGAAGTTGTCCACATTTGCATAGAGGGCAAAGAAAGAGTAGGTGTTGAAGAGGGTTCCGAAAAACTTGCGGCGGGCCTCCTCCACACCATCTATATCAAACTTCAGGTTATCCCAGGGAGCGGCATTGGTAACCATATACCAGCGCAACGGGTCGGAACCGAACTTTTCGATGGTCTCGAACGGATCAACCGCATTCCCCAGCCGCTTCGACATCTTGTTGCCATTCTTGTCGAGAACCAGACCGTTCGAAATCACGTTTTTGAAGGCGACGCTTCCCTTCACCATCGTACTGATGGCATGCAGGGTAAAGAACCAGCCACGAGTCTGGTCGACCCCTTCGGCGATGAAGTCGGCCGGATATACCTTCGCGAACTCCTCTTCCGGAATGTGCGGATAGAAGAACTGCGCAAAGGGCATCGCACCGCTATCGAACCAGACATCGATCAGGTCGGTCTCGCGATACATCGGCCTGCCGCTTTCGGAAACCAGCACGATCTTGTCCACATAGGGACGGTGAAGGTCGATCTTGTCGTATTCCAGATCGCGGTACTCCTTCAGGTCAAACCCTTTCCAGGGCAATTCGGTCATCACCCCGGCATCGAGCGCCTTTTGCATTTCGTTGCAGAGCTCCTTCACCGAACCGATGCACTTCTCCTCCTTCCCATCTTCGGTGCGCCAGATCGGAAGGGGTGTTCCCCAGTAACGGCTGCGGCTCAGGTTCCAGTCCTGCAGGTTTTCCAGCCACTTTCCGAAACGGCCAGTGCCGGTGGATTGAGGTTTCCAGTTGATGGTTTCGTTCAGTTCGATCATCTTCTCACGGCAGGCGGTCGAGCGGATGAACCAGCTGTCGAGCGGATAGTAGAGCACCGGCTTGTCGGTCCGCCAGCAGTGCGGGTAGCTGTGGACCATCTTCTCGATGCGGAAGGCCCGGTTACGGAGCTTCAGGGCAACGGAGAGATCGACATCGAGTGTGGTGTCGTCGGCCGTGAGCGACGCATCATATTCATTTTTCACATACCTGCCGGCATACTCCCGGTAAAGCTCCACGTTGAGATGATTCTTCACGAAATCGGCGTCCAGCTCCTCCAGGAGGAAGTACTTTCCGGTGAGGTCTACCATCGGCCGGATGTTGCCCTCCTTGTCTACCATGGTGAGGCCGGGGACATCGTTCTCCTTCCCCACCCTGGCGTCGTCGGCACCAAACGTGGGTGCGATATGGACGATGCCGGTTCCATCATCGGTGGTGACGAAATCGCCGCAAACCACCCGGAATGCCTTGTCGGTCACCTTCACCCAGGGGAAAAGCTGTTCGTAACCGATGCCGGCCAGTTCAGATCCCCTCCAGCTCTTTTCGAGCACCCTGAACGGGATATTCTTATCCCCCTCCTTATACTCTTCGAGCTTCAGCTCCGCGTTCTTCGCGGGGAAATAGGAGCCGAGCAGATTTTTGGCCAGCACCACGGTAAGGGGCTTGCCGGTATATTGGTTGTAGGTTTGGACGGCAACATACTCGATATTGGGACCTACGGCCAGCAGCATGTTCGAGGGCAGTGTCCACGGCGTGGTGGTCCATGCCAGGAAGAAGGGTTCACCGAACTGGGTCCACTCGGGAAGCGGATTGGTTATCTTGAACTGTGCCGTACAGGTGGTATCCTTAACGTCGCGGTAGCAACCGGGCTGGTTCAGTTCGTGCGTGCTCAGTCCCGTTCCGGCCGCCGGCGAGTATGGCTGAATGGTATAGCCCTTGTAGAGATACCCCTTGTTGTAGATCTCTTTCAGCAGATACCATAACGTCTCGATATAGCGGTTATCGTAGGTAATGTAGGGGTCATTCATATCCACCCAATACCCCATTTTCCGGGTAAGCTCCTCCCACTCACGGGTATATTTCATCACTTCAGTGCGGCAGGCGTTGTTGTACTCCTCTACCGAAATGGTTTTCCCGATATCCTCCTTGGTGATGCCCAGACTCTTCTCCACGCCCAGTTCCACGGGGAGACCGTGCGTATCCCAGCCGGCCTTCCGGTTTACCAGAAATCCTTTCATCGTCTTGTAACGGCAGAAGATATCCTTTATTGAACGTGCAATGACATGGTGAATACCCGGCATGCCGTTTGCCGAAGGAGGACCTTCATAGAATACAAACGCGGGATGCCCCTTGCGAATTTCCAGGCTTTTGTGAAACAGATCCTGTTCATCCCATTGCCGCAACATCTCCTTATTGATCTCCGATAAATTTAACTGAGAGTATTCGGTGAATTTCTTGCTCATTGTCAACGTTTTTATACCACTTAAAAAAATTGTCTGCAAAGGTAGTGATTTTTTACAGAAATCGGAAGTTGGTCATTAGAAAATAGAGGTAACGTTCACACCCCCGTGCGAATAGACCGTACGGGGGTGTGAATCTGAACTGTATTGCCTGAAAGGATCTACTCCTTGTCTCGACTGTAGTTGGGAGCTTCCCGTGTAATCATCACGCCATGCGGATGGCTCTCTGCATATCCGGCAGCAGTAATTCGGGTAAATTTGGCCTCATGCAACTGCTCGATGGTAGCCGCACCGCAGTATCCCATACCGGCCCGGAGTCCACCGACCATCTGGTAGATAACCTCCTGCAATGTCCCCTTGAAGGGAACCCTCGCTTCGATCCCCTCGGGCACCAGCTTCTTGATATCGTCCTCCACATCCTGAAAGTAACGATCCTTCGACCCTTTCTGCATCGCCGAGAGCGAACCCATTCCCCGATAGGTTTTAAATTTTCTGCCGTTGAAGATGATCGTTTCGCCAGGCGACTCCTCGGTACCGGCCAGCAACGAACCCATCATTACGGACGAACCGCCTGCAGCCAGAGCCTTCACGATATCACCCGAGTAGCGTAATCCACCGTCGGCAATAAGTGGCACGTCGGTCCCTTTCAGGGCCTGAGCCACATCATATATGGCAGAAAGCTGAGGGACTCCCACTCCGGCGATTACGCGGGTAGTACAGATTGAGCCCGGGCCGATTCCGACCTTCACACCGTCGGCTCCGGCATTCACCAGAAATCTTGCCGCCTCGGCCGTGGCCACATTTCCCACCACCACATCGATACCGGGGAATGTCTTCTTGATCAGCCGAAGCATGTCGCCCACCCCCTTGGAGTGACCATGTGCGGTGTCGATCACAACGGCATCGACACCGGCATCGATAAGAGCGGCTGCCCTTTCCACCGAATCGGAAGTAACCCCGATACCTGCGGCAACCCGCAACCGGCCCTGTTCATCCTTTGCGGCATAGGGTTTATCCTTCGCCTTGGTGATATCCTTGTAGGTGATGAGTCCCACCAGCTTATAGTTGGAGTCGACCACCGGAAGCTTCTCGATCTTATGCTGCTGCAGTATCTCAGCGGCAGCCTCCAGATCTGTTGTCTGGCGGGTTGTAATCAGATTTTCACGGGTCATTACATCGCGGATAAGCTTCTCCATGTTCCGCTCAAACCGGAGGTCGCGGTTGGTTACAATCCCCACCAGGGTATTGTCGTCAATCACAACCGGAATTCCGCCGATCTTGTACTCGCCCATCATTGCCAGCGCGTCGGCAACCCTCTTTTCGGGGTGAATGCTGATGGGATTGAGAATCATGCCGTTCTCCGCCCGTTTTACGGCACGCACCTGTTTTGCCTGTTCGTCGATCGACATGTTTTTGTGAATAACCCCGATTCCGCCTTCGCGGGCAATCGCTATGGCCATGGTAGTTTCCGTAACGGTATCCATCGCTGCCGATACCATCGGGATATTCAGTGGAATGTTCCTTGAAAAACGGGTGGAGAGATCTACGTCGCGGGGAAGAACTTCGGAATAACCGGGGACCAGCAACAGATCGTCGAAGGTCAACCCTTCCATTGTGATTTTATCTGCAATAAATGACATAATCGGTATGTTTACATTTTATTGCATGCAAAAGTAACTCTTTTTGTTGAATTGCAACGATTGAGAGATGTTAATTTTATCGACAGATCTCCTTTTTTACACCTCCCTAACCCGCTGTTATAGAAATATTCAATGAATCATAAGCGGGTAAAAAATAGGGTTCGGCCATCAAAATTGCATATCTTTGACCCAACATTTACAATTAACAGATAAATAATTTACAGCTATGTCAGTATTAGTAGGAAAAAAGGCGCCGGTTTTCAAGGCACCTGCAGTGATTGACGGGAACACCATCGTGGAGAACTTCTCGTTGGAAGAGTATCTGGGTAAGAAATATGTGGTATTTTTCTTCTACCCCGCAGACTTCACCTTTGTCTGCCCCACGGAATTGCACGCTTTCCAGGAAAAACTGGGTGAGTTTGAAAGCCGCAACACGGTTGTGGTTGCCTGTTCAACCGATTCGGCAGTTTCACATTGGAAATGGCTGCAAACACCCAAAAAGGAGGGTGGAATCAATGGAGTAACCTACCCGGTTGTTGCCGATCACGCACTGACCATCTCGATGGCGTATGATGTACTGGCTGGAGAGTTCGACAGTGACGAGACAACCGGCGACCCGCTGTTTGTGGGATCTCCCGAAGCGTATCGCGGACTGTTCCTGATCGACAAGTCTGGTATCGTCCGTCACCAGGTGGTGAACGACATGCCGCTGGGCAGAAGCGTAGACGAGATATTGAGAGTCATCGACGCCCTCCAGTTTACAGAAGAGTATGGCGAGGTATGTCCCGCCAACTGGCACAAAGGTGAAAAGGGACTCAGCGCAACCCAGGAGGGTATCGCCTCCTATCTTTCCGAAAAGTAATTCCCGCTACGGATATCTCTATCGACAGCACCGGTTGGTCTACCCAGCGGTGCTGTTCCTTTTTATCTATAGCCATCTATACCGATCAGACAGAGAGATGCTGCCAGGGTAGTGAGAAAATAACAGCAGCGAGGCGGTCCGAGCTGCAGACAAGTGTATTTTTGAACCATTTTAGCATTGTTTTTGAGAAAATAGACAACAATATCCGGTTTTTTGATTACTTTTGCAATCAAATCACGATGGATCTCCGGCAACGGAGATCTTACCTCAATCAACAAACAACTTCTCATACGTATGCATCCGTTATCAGCACGATTACAGTCGCTCTCTCCGTCCGAAACTTTTGCGATGGCACAAAAGAGCAACGAGCTCAAGGCTCAAGGAATTGATGTAATTAACATGAGTGTGGGCGAACCCGACTTCTCTACCCCCTACCATATCAAGGAGGCGGCAAAGGAGGCGATCGACCGGAATTTCTCGTTCTATTCACCCGTTGCAGGTTTTCCAGAACTGAGAAGGGCCATTTGCACGAAGCTGAAAAACGAAAATGGCCTCGATTTCGATCCGGCCCGGATAGTGGTTTCGAACGGTGCCAAGCAGTCGCTCTGCAATGTCATTCTGACCATTGTAAACAAGGGGGAGGAGGTGATTATCCCCGCACCCTACTGGGTAAGTTATCCCGAGATGGTGAAAATCGCCGAAGGGAAACCGGTATATCTCTATGCGGGCATTGAACAGGAGTACAAGATCACGGCCAAACAGCTGGAGGCAGCCATCACCCCCAATACACGTGCATTGATCCTCTGCTCTCCCTCCAACCCCACAGGGAGTGTCTATACGCGGGAGGAGCTGCAGTCACTTGCCGAAGTGCTGGAAAGGTATCCTGACATCTATATCATCTCCGACGAGATCTATGAGAAGATTAATTATGTAGGGAAACATGAGAGTATCGCCCAGTTTGAACCGATTCGCGAACGGGTGATCGTGGTCAACGGCGTCTCCAAGGGGTATGCTATGACAGGGTGGCGCATCGGGTGGATCGCGGCGGCAAAATGGATTGCCACAGCATGTGGTTTGCTGCAGGGACAGTACACTTCGGGCCCGTCGTCAATCTCGCAGAAAGCGGCCGAAGCAGCCTACACCGGCAGTCAGGATTGCGTGGAAGAGATGCGTCTAGCTTTTGAAAGGAGAAAAAACCTGATCACCAGGCTACTGAAGGAGATTCCCGATCTGAAGGTAAATGACCCCAAGGGTGCCTTCTATACCTTTGTGGAATGCAGCCGCTACCTGGGTAAGGTGTTCGGGGAAAAACGGATCGATACGGCAACCGACCTGGCCATGTTCCTTCTGGAGGAGGGACACGTTGCCTGTGTGGGCGGCGACGCGTTCGGTGCTCCCGGACACTTGCGATTCTCTTATGCCACCTCCGACGAGAAGATCGAAGCAGCCATCTCCCGGGTGAAAGAGGCACTGAAGAAACTGAGATAATGAGACAGTGAGACAACAAAAAAAAGAAGCGGCTTTCGACCGCTTCTTTTTTTTGTTTGCCACTTTAGAAGGTGACATTGACCAAAACCGGGAAATGGTCGGACGGGAAACGGTAGTAGGGCATCATGTTCAAGACACCATACTTGTTGACCGTCACCCCTTCAGTAACCCAGACGTAGTCGATCCTCTCCTTGAGGGGAGAATCTTGGCGAAAGCCGTTAAAGGTCCCCTCGGTACCATAAGGCGGTTGGGCCGTAACCAGGTAGGAATCTTTCAACCGGCCATCCTCCCTCAATATCCTGATCGGCTCATCATCGGGAGTGGCGTTAAAATCGCCGGTACAGAAAACCACACCCTTTCCTCCGGTAATCTCCTCAATCTTCTTCAACAGCAACAACGAGGAGTTCCTTCGCGCTTCGAGACCCTCGTGATCATAATGGGAATTGAAAACAAAAAATTGCTTTCCGCTCTCTTTCTCCTTGAACTTGGCCCAGGAACAGATCCGGTTGCAACAGGTAGCATCCCAACCTTTTCCCGGCACATCGGGTGTTTCGGAATACCAGAAATCGCCGCTGTCCAGCAGTTCGAAGCGATCCTTCTTGTAGAGAATGGCCGAATGTTCACCGCCATCCTTGCCGTCGTCGCGACCCGAACCGGTGTAGGCGTAATTTCCAAGTTCGAGAATATCGTTCAATTGATGCTGAAAGGCCTCCTGTGTACCCACGATGTCGAAATCGTGAAACCGGATGATCTCTTTTACCATCTCGCGGCGATACTTCCAGGCATTCGGATGGTCACGCTTGGTATCCATCAGGATGTTGTAGGAGGCGACATTCATCGTAAGGCTTTTCTTTGCAGTGGAACAGCCAACAAAGGTCATGCTGGAAAACAGCAGAAAAAAATAGAATAATCGTTTCATCTCTGTATCTCTTCATTTATGGTTGTCAACCCTGAGGTTTAGCGCCCAAAAATACAATTAAAAAAAATATTTGCGAAGGTATCACAAAATAAATCGGCACCATTCTGGCATCGGAAATCTCTAAAAAGAACGTTTCTAAATAAGGAGGGGCGACAAATTAATACTCCATTTATTCTTTTTTGACGCGATAAAATGCTATTTTTGTGCTCTCATTTACATTACCAAATTCCTATAGATCAAATTTATAGTTTTTTAAACCAGTGCGATTGAAAATCAAATAATTATTAAATACAATTTTAAACAATAACTCTATGAGCTGGCTAATTAATTCTTCTATTGGACGGAAACTCATCATGAGTATTTCCGGTTTGTTTCTCGTCCTCTTTCTGATGTTCCACAGTTTGATGAATTTTGTAGTGATCATCTCGGCCGATGCATACAATACCATCGCCGCGACACTGGGTGCCAACTGGTACGCCCTTATCGCGACCGGCATTCTGGCGTTGGGCTTTATTTTCCACATCATCTATGCGTTGATCCTGTCACTCCAGAACCTGAAGGCAAGAGGTGCAAGCAGATATGCCGTTAGCGATTCTCAAAAGAACGTTTCATGGGCTTCAAAAAATATGTTGGTCCTGGGTATCATCGTCCTGGGATTCCTTGCGCTTCACCTGATCCACTTCTGGTCGAAGATGCAATTGGTTGAACTGATGCACGGACACAACTATGCAGCTGCAGGTTACCACGATCCGACCGACGGAGCCTATTTCATCCGTGAACTCTTCACCCAGCCGCTTTACAGCAGCATCTATATCGTATGGCTCGTTGCACTGTGGTATCATCTTACACACGGTTTCTGGAGCGCCATGCAGACACTGGGATTGAACAACAAGACCTGGCTGCCCCGCATAAAGAAGATCTCCTATGTATTAGCTACCATTATCTGCCTGCTGTTCATTTCCGTTCCGGTTTATTATCTGCTTGGCTTTGGAGCCTGATTTTTACTAAAAAAAAAATGATAACATTATGATAAACAAAGAAGACGAAACTGTAAAAGTAGAAAACAACACTACTATGACAGACAATACGATAAAGCTGGATTCAAAAATTCCAAAAGGGCCGTTGGCCGAGAAATGGTCGAACTACAAGGCAACCCAGAAACTGGTGAACCCCGCCAACAAACGCCGTCTCGACATCATTGTCGTGGGAACCGGTCTTGCCGGTGCATCGGCTGCGGCATCACTGGGTGAATTGGGATTCAATGTATTGAACTTCTGTATCCAGGACTCTCCCCGTCGCGCACACTCCATTGCCGCCCAGGGAGGAATCAACGCTGCCAAGAACTATCAGAACGACGGCGACTCCGTTTACCGTCTCTTCTACGATACGATCAAAGGGGGCGACTACAGGGCGCGCGAAGCAAACGTCTACCGCCTTGCCGAAGTCTCCAACAACATCATCGACCAGTGCGTGGCCCAAGGTGTTCCTTTTGCCCGCGAATATGGAGGATTGCTAGACAACCGCTCCTTCGGCGGTGCTCAGGTGTCACGTACCTTCTATGCCCGCGGACAGACGGGCCAACAGCTGCTTCTTGGCGCCTACAGCGCTTTGAGCCGTGCGGTGAACAAGAATCAGGTAAAACTCTATACCCGTTACGAAATGGTGGATCTCGTAATTATCGACGGTCGCGCCCGCGGTATCATCGCCCGTAATCTCGTAACCGGCAAACTGGAAAGATTTGCGGCCCATGCCGTGGTTATCGCCACCGGCGGATATGGTAACACCTTCTTCCTCTCAACCAACGCCATGGGTTCAAACGGATCTGCCGCATGGCAATGTTACAAGAAGGGTGCATACTTTGCAAATCCCTGTATGGCGCAAATTCACCCGACCTGTATCCCGGTTCACGGCGAGTTCCAGTCGAAACTGACATTGATGTCGGAATCGCTGCGTAATGACGGTAGAATCTGGGTGCCCAAGAAACTTGAAGACGCCAAGGCTATCAGAGAAGGGAAACTGAGGCCGACAGATATAAAGGAAGAGGATCGCGACTACTATCTCGAACGCCGTTATCCCGCATTCGGAAACCTTGTTCCCCGCGACGTGGCCTCACGTGCAGCCAAAGAGCGGTGCGACGCAGGCTATGGAGTAGGCACAACGGGACTGGCTGTATACCTCGATTTTGCGGATGCCATCAAACGTCTTGGCAAGGATGTGGTGGAAGCCCGCTACGGCAACCTGTTCCAGATGTATGAAAAGATTGTCGACGACAATCCGTACGAAACCCCGATGATGATCTACCCGGCCATCCACTACACCATGGGGGGACTTTGGGTCGATTACGAACTGATGACCTCCATCCCCGGACTCTTCGCCATAGGTGAGGCCAACTTCTCCGACCATGGAGCAAACCGGTTGGGTGCTTCCGCACTGATGCAGGGGCTGGCAGACGGTTATTTCGTGCTGCCCTATACCATCCAGAGCTATCTGTCCGACCAGATCCGGGTACCCAGGTTCAGCACCGACAGCCCCGAGTTCGAAGAGGCGGAGAAGGGAGTAAATGCACGGATGGACAGGCTGATGAGCATCAAGGGAACCCATTCGGTAGACTATTTCCACAAGAAACTGGGCCACATCATGTGGGACTTTGTGGGAATGGCCCGCGAAGCTGAGGGTCTGAAAAAAGCGATCGGATCGCTCAAGGAACTGAAACGTGAGTTCTGGTCGGATGTACGGATTCCGGGTGAAAAAAATTCGTTGAACGTTGAGTTGGAGAAGGCGATCCGTCTGGCCGATTTTATCGAGATTGGAGAGCTGATGGCTCACGATGCGCTCGACAGGGAAGAATCGTGCGGTGGACACTTCCGCGTAGAACATCAGACCGAGGAGGGAGAAGCCTTGCGTCATGACGACAAGTTCGCCTATGTCTCCTGCTGGGAATATCAGGGCGAGGAGAAAGATCCCGTAATGTACAAGGAGCCTCTCAACTATGAATTTATCGAGAGACAACAACGCAATTATAAGTCGTAATTTAAAATCGTATCACCCTATGGACAAAAATATAAACATCAACGTAAAAGTATGGCGTCAAAAAGGTCCGAAAGAGAAAGGACATTTTGAGACCTACGCATTGAAAGATATCTCGCAAGGCAGTTCATTCCTCGAAATGATGGATATCCTGAATGAGCAGCTGATCAACGAAGGAAAGGATCCGGTTGTATTCGACCACGATTGCCGCGAAGGCATTTGCGGAATGTGCAGCCTCTATATCAACGGACATCCGCACGGACCCGATGAAGATATCACTACTTGCCAGCTCCACATGCGTAAATTCAACGACGGAGACACCATCACTGTAGAGCCGTGGCGTTCGGCCGGTTTCCCGGTTATCCGCGACCTGATGGTAGATAGGAGCGCATTCGACAAGATTATCCAGGCTGGAGGTTATGTCTCGGTAAACACAGGCGGTGTTCCCGACGGTAATGCTATACCCATTCCAAAACATATTGCCGACGAGGCGATGGATGCTGCTGCATGTATCGGTTGCGGGGCCTGCGTGGCAACCTGCAAGAACGGATCGGCCATGCTCTTTGTTGCGGCAAAAGTGAGCCAGCTGGCTCTGCTCCCGCAGGGACAGGTTGAGCGGGCAAAACGGGCCAAGGCGATGGTGGCCAAGATGGATGAGCTCGGTTTTGGTAACTGTACCAACACGGGAGCCTGCGAACAGGAGTGCCCGAAGAATATCTCCATCAGCCACATTGCACGGTTGAACCGCGAATATTTGAAAGCAAAGATCAAAGATTAATCTTCTTAATATCAATAGATAAAGCGTTTTGCCCTATCATGGGGCAGAACGCTTTTCTTTTCTGCAAGAGTACCGGTGATTGAATTAATTTGAAATTTTGTTTCAACTTTTTCCCGTTTTAACTGTCATAGTATGTAGATTTGCAACTGGAAACGGAATGATTCACATTTAAAAGCTTCTACAATGAAATTGAACAAATCTTGGATTATCTGCCTGTTCGTCCTGCTTTTGACAGGTGGTACTGCCAGTGCTCAATTGCGCTTTGGCATAAGGGGAGAGGTGGGTGTCAACAAGCCATCCTTTACCAAGGATCTCTTCTCGGTGGAGAACATGAATGATTTTAAGGTGGGGCCAACAGTCGAGTTGCTGCTCCCGGTGGCCGATTTTGGCTTTGATGCGTCTATCCTCTATAGCAACGGGAAGATGAACGTAAAGAGAATTGATCAGGATGGGATTGGAAGCTTGATTGAAGATGTTTCAAGCCACTCCATCGACGTTCCGGTGAACCTGAAATACAGGGCTGATCTGATCTCCTCGCTGGCTGCATTCTTTGCGGCCGGTCCCTACATCAATGTCCTGCTATCGGAAGATGAGTTGACTTATGACGATTTTGTCGACATGGTTAAGGCAAAAAACTTCCAGGCAGGGATCAACCTGGGTGCCGGCGTGGAGCTGTTTGAGCGACTGGCCGTGGGATTCAACTACAGGATTAAGATGACCGACGATTACTCGGTAAGTGAACCCGACTTTGAAGAGCTCTTCAACCAGAAGAAGGGAATCTGGTCGGTCACCGCTACCCTCTTCTTCTAAAGCCAGTTGAGTGATGCTGTATGCCGATGTAGTCCTGCCGCTCCCTTTAGCCGATACTTTTACCTACTCCGTACCCGAGGAGATGGAACGGGAGATAGGTATCGGATTCAGGGTAGTTGTTCCCTTCGGTAACCGGAAACACTATACGGCAATTGTCTTGAAACTCCACCGGAACGCTCCGGCGGGTGTTGAAGTGAAGAGGATCTACTCCCTCACCGATAGAGATCCCGTCTTAAACGGATACCAGATCAGGTTGTGGGAGTGGATCGCCTATTATTATCTCTCGCCCCTGGGGGATGTATTTAGGGCGGCACTGCCGTCGGTGATGAAGCCCCGCAACCTGGAGGAGAGATACAGGTCGAAAAGGGAAATCCATGTCCGGATCAACCGGGATATCGCAAATAGCGATCGGCTAACCGCCCGGAGCAAAAAGCAGGCAGCACTTCTGCAGTCACTGAAGAGGCTGTTTGAAGAGGAGGGGATAGCAAGCCTTCCCCAAAAGGAGATACCGGTCAGAACCGGATTCAGCAATGCGGTACTGCAAGGATTGATTGAGAAAGGTCTGGTGATCCGGTACACCGAGGAGGTCAGCCGGCTCGAGACGCACCCCTCGTCGCAGCGCAAGAGCTTCGAGCTGAACAGCTATCAGCAGAAGGCACTCGATGAGGTGAACCGCTGTTTTGAGGAGAAGAGGGTCTGCCTGTTGCACGGCGTAACATCGAGCGGAAAGACCGAGATCTATATCCACCTTATCGAACAGCAGCTGAAAGAGGGGAAACAGACGCTATACCTGGTTCCCGAGATTGCCCTCACCACACAACTGATGTCGAGGCTCAGCCACGTTTTCGGAGATCAGCTGGGGATCTATCACTCAAAGATCAACGACAACGAACGTACCGAGATCTGGCAGAAGATGGCCTCCGATTCTCCTTACAAGATCATCATCGGTGTCCGCTCGTCGCTCTTCCTGCCGTTCAGCCGTTTGGGACTGGTGATCGTGGACGAGGAGCATGAAACGGGTTACAAACAACAGGAGCCTGCACCCCGGTACCACGCACGCGACACCGCCATCGTACTGGCACAACTGTTTGGAGCCAGCACCTTGCTGGGATCGGCCACACCCTCGATCGAAAGCTACCATAACGCCGTAACCGGGAAATATGGACTGGTGAGTCTCGAAAAGAGGTTTGAGGATATTGAGCATCCCGTCATCTCGTTCGAAAACACACGGGAGCTGCAGCGGAAGAGGAAGATGAAGGAACTGCTCGCACCGGGATTGATCGAGAAAATCGATAACGCGTTGAAACGGGGGGAGCAGGTGATTCTCTTCCGCAACCGGCGTGGATTTGCACCGATGCTCGAGTGCCGGCTCTGTGGCTGGATACCGAAATGCAGCAGTTGCGACGTATCCCTTACCTACCATAAAAATAGCAGGGAGCTGAAATGCCACTACTGCAACAGGAGTTTTAAACCTGCCGCGGAATGTCCGGTCTGCCATGAACAGAGCGTTGAGCCGGTAGGAACAGGTACCGAAAAATTGGAGGAGGAGGTGGCAAAACTCTTCCCCGATGCCGTTGTGGCGCGGATGGATACCGATACCACACGCGGAAAGCATTCCTACGAAAAGATCATCGCCGATTTTCAACAGAAGCGGGTGCAGATCCTGGTAGGGACCCAGATGCTGGCAAAGGGTCTCGATTTCGACAATGTGGGTGTCGTGGGGATCATTGCCGCCGACGGGCTGCTCAATCACCCCGATTTCAGGTCGCATGAGCGGGGTTTTCAACTGATGCTTCAGGCGGCTGGACGGGCCGGCAGAAAAAAGAGGCAAGGGGAGGTGGTCATCCAGACTGCCGATCCCGAACAACCGGTCTACCGCTACCTGCGGGCAAACGATTATGATGGGTTCTACCGCTCACAGCTGGCCGAACGGAAACTGTTCGGCTACCCGCCCTACAAACGGCTGATCACGATCCTATTCAAGCACAAGGAAGAGGAGAGGGTGGAATCGGGTGCCAAATATTTTGCCCGGTTGCTGAAACAATCACTCGGCGAGATGGTGCTGGGCCCCAACAAACCGCTCATCGGCCGTATCAGGCAGTACCATATCCGGCAGGTGCTGTTGAAACTCGATACCCATCTCTCTCCCTCCAAAACACGAGATTTCATCAAATCGGTCGAGGCCCGTTTCCGGGAGAACCCCAGCTACAGGTATCTCCTTCTCCATTACGACGTGGACAGTCTCTCATAGAGAATCGAGTAGGTAGGGGGATTACTCCCCCGCCCTCTCACACCACCGTGCATGCTC
>ENA-UOYA01001185-UOYA01001185.1-activated-sludge-metagenome-genome-assembly--contig:-NODE-1185-length-29120-cov-5.589403_pt1 | contig 29120 bp, 24 predicted proteins | sample MGYA00238163_ERZ764804 | MGnify/ENA primary metagenome ERZ764804 (study PRJEB28919, sample SAMN05720223) | activated sludge metagenome | isolation source: Anaerobic digester | place: Hong Kong... | reverse complement strand
CACCACCTGGCGGGAGGGCCGATAATCACTGACGCCACCAAACACGCGCTGGAAACCGGTGAGCTGATCATCATCAAAGACAAAAAAGGGCTTAACTGCCCGGATAAAAACTGCACGCTGCAGTCAGCGGTTATTGCCCCCCTTAAATGCAAGGGAGAAGTTGCCGGCTCGGTCAAGCTTTACCAGACCAGTCAGGGCGACCTGCAGCCTTCTGTGGTAAAACTTGCCACCGCTGTAGCTCAGCTGTTGGGGCTGCAAATGGAACTGGCGGAACTGGACCGGCAGGCCCAACTGGTAACCAAGGCCGAGCTCGACGCCCTGCATGCTCAAATCAACCCTCACTTTTTGTTCAACACCTTAAATACTATTATCACCTATACCAGGACCAACCCTGAAACATCCCGCCGACTCTTAATCAGGCTGGCTTCTTTTTTCCGCCAAACTCTGAAAAGGCACGGGCATTTTAACACATTGAGGGAAGAAATTGAATATGTCAACACTTACCTGATTCTTGAAAAAGCCCGCTTCAGAGAAAAACTAAGGATCCAGAGGGACATTGACCCGACTTTGATCGATTGCCAGGTGCCTGTGCTGACACTGCAGCCGCTGGTGGAAAATGCTATTAAGCACGGTATTCAGCCCAAAATGGGGCCAGGCACAGTTTTTATTTCTGCCAGGCGGGTTGACGGGGAAATGATTTTTGAGATCAGGGATGACGGTGTCGGCATCAGCAGTGAAATCATGCCCAAGGTTCTTTTACCCGGTTTTGGCTCCGGTAATGGTGTAGGTTTGAGTAATGTGAATGAGCGTTTAAAGAGTCTTTTTGGCGAGGACTACGGGCTGCGCATTGAGAGCGAGGAAGGCAATGGCACAGGTGTATACGTCAGGGTTCCCCTGCATGAAGACTCTCTCGAAGAAAGGGGGTATCCCATTGAAACTCAAGGCATTGATTATCGATGATGAATATCCGGCCAGGCAAGAATTGAGATATGCGCTGGGCAACTTCGACAATATCGAGATCGTGGGTGAGGCTACCAACGCCATGGAGGCCCTGGCCTTGATTAAAGCACTTGATTATCAAGTGCTGTTCCTGGATATTTCCATGCCCGGTATGAACGGCCTTGAATTGGGGGCCGCCATCCAGGAGCTGCCCAACCGGCCTTATATTATATTTGTCACCGCTTTCGATGAATTTGCCCTCTCTGCTTTTGATGTAAACGCCATAGACTATATTTTAAAACCGATTGAGCCAAAACGCTTAAAAAAAGCGATTGATAAAGTAACGAAGCTGACACGGGAATCTAAAGCTGTATCCGAAGAGTTGTTACACTCTCCTGAAGGCCCGGCTGCGCGCAACGGCGGACTCAAGTCTGAACATAAGGACAAGGAATTAATAAAAATTGACCGGATACCCGCTGAAATTCAGGGCAAGACAATCCTTGTCAGCGAGTCTGATATTTTTTACGCTTATACCGAGCAGGACAATATTTATTTAAAAACTTTCAACGAAAAACTGTTTACACGTTTCACCCTGAAAGAACTGGAATCACGTCTCAATCCCCAGGTTTTTTTCCGGACACACCGCTGCTACCTGGTAAACCTCAATAAAGTAAAAGAAATCGTGCCGTTTTTCAATGGCACCTATAACCTTATTGTCGAAGACAAGGAGCGCAGTGAAGTACCGGTTAGCCGGGCACAGGCCAAAAAATTAAGGAGAATTTTGGGGTTTTAATTTCTCCGCCTCGTGAGATCTGTGTACCTGACCTGCCGCCGGGCCTAAAAGCTCTGGCTGCAGGTTTTTTTGATTTATTGGAGAAAAATACTTGTAACTTTTTTAAAGGAATATTCACGCTTTGGATTAACATCCATGAGACGACTCATGGACAAGGAGGTTTAAAAACTTGCGGGTTGTAACAGCGGGAGAAATGAGGGCGCTGGACAAGGCGGCGATAGAAGAGTACGGGATTTCAGGCCTGGTCTTAATGGAAAACGCCGGGCATCAGGCTGTTCAATTGGTCCGGGACGTGCTGGGCGAGGTGCGGGGCAAGGTAGTTACAATTTTTATCGGTAAAGGCAACAACGGCGGGGACGGCTTGGTTATGGCGCGCCACCTGCTGAACATGGGCGCGGAAGTAAAAGTATTATCAATGGTCAACCTGGAGGAGATCAGCGGGGATGCGGCTGTAAACCTTGATATTTGGCGGAAGATGGAACAGAAAGTTTTTTCCCTGCACCACGGCGACGGGATCAATATCGTTAAGTTGGTTTTGATGAATACAGACTTGATTGTGGATGCCATTTACGGGACTGGTTTCAAAGGCGCTATCGCGGAAAAGGTGGGACGGGTTATCGAGCTGCTGAACGGGAGCGGCAAACCGGTATTAGCCGTCGATATCCCTTCAGGGCTGGAAGCAGACACCGGCAGGGTCAACGGCGTTTGCATCAGGGCGGACTACACAGTCACTTTCGGTTTGCCCAAGCTTGGCTTGATGCTTGAGCCAGGCGCCGATTTCACTGGAAAACTTACTGTCGCGGATATATCTATACCGGCGGTCCTTGTGGAAAAAATAGCGCCGCCAAGGTTCATAACAACGGCGGAACTGGTGCGTGAATGGCTGCCCTCCCGCCCCAGCCTGGCCCACAAGGGAGACTTCGGCAGGGTGCTGGTGGTCGCCGGGTCCAGGGGGATGACCGGGGCCGCCTGCCTGACCGGGGAGTCTGCTTTGAGGGCAGGCGCGGGCCTGGTCACAGTGGCGGTCCCCGAAACACTCCATGAGATTATGGAGGAAAAACTCACCGAGGTGATGACGTCTCCGCTGCCCGATACGGGGAAAGGCAGTTTGAGCAGGGGAGCGCGCCAGCGTATCCTGTCTTTGCTGGAAAACACTGACGTGCTGGCAATAGGCCCCGGCCTGTCACAGGCAGGCGAGGTGGTCACCCTGGTGAGAGAACTGCTTCCACATGTCAGAATACCCTGTGTTTTAGACGCTGACGCCCTTAATGCACTGGCCGGTTCGGGCGATATTTTAAGAAAGGTGCAGGCTCCGGTGGTAATCACCCCTCATCCCGGTGAGATGGGCAGGCTGCTGGGAGTATCTCCAAAGGAGATTCAGAAGGACAGAATAGCCGCGGCTGTGCAGGCGTCTGAGAAGTGGGGTGTAACCGCCCTTTTAAAAGGCGCGCGGACTGTTATCGCGGCGCCGGACGGGGCGATTTTCATTAACCCGACCGGCAACCCCGGCATGGCGACCGCCGGCAGCGGCGATGTGCTGACCGGCGTGGTGGCCGCACTGATAGCTCAGGGTATGGAAACAGCCCGGGCGGCTGCCGCCGGTGCTTATATCCACGGGCTGGCTGGGGATCTGGCCGCCGGGGAGAAGGGCATGATGGGTTTAGTCGCTGGAGATATTATGTCCGCGCTTCCGGCTGCCACCCGGGAACTGGTGCAAAAGCAGTAATAAAAAATATGGAAAACAAATTGACAGGATTAACGGGTTTTTGATGGATTAACAGGATTTTAAAATATTATTATGCACTTAGCTTAACTTTTTGGTAAAAAAGTAATAAGTAGGTAAGTATATATAACATCCTGTAAATCGTATCGGAGGGATTAATATGATCATTGGTGTGCCCAAGGAAATTAAGTCCAATGAAGACCGGGTAGCGGTCACTCCGGCGGGGGTGCTCACTTTAACCGGAGCGGGCCACGAAGTAATCGTGGAAGCAGGCGCGGGGCTGGGCAGCGGAATCAGCGATGAAGCCTATACATCTGTGGGGGCGAAAATAGCTGAGGCGCCGTCAGAGATATTTGAACGGGCTGAGATGATCATGAAAGTAAAAGAACCCCTGCCTCAGGAGTACCCCCTGCTGCGCGAGGGACAGATCCTGTTCACCTACCTGCACCTGGCCAGTGCGCCCGAGCTTACCAAGGCTCTGCTTGAGCGGAAAGTTATCGGCATAGCCTATGAAACCATTCAATTGGACAACGGTTCGCTGCCCCTGTTGATACCAATGAGCGAGGTCGCCGGCAAAATGTCAGTGCAGATCGGCGCCCATTTCCTTGAAAAGCCAAGCGGGGGGAGAGGGATCCTGCTGGGCGGCATACCCGGCGTGCCTGCGGCGGATGTGGTTATTATCGGGGCCGGCACAGTCGGGGCCAGCGCTGTTAAAGTGGCGGCGGGCATGGGCGCCCAGGTGACGGTTATCGACCGCAGCCCCGAGAGGCTGCGTTACCTGGACGATCTTTACGGCGGAAGGCTGATCACACTGGTTTCCAACCATTATAATATCGAGCAGTCGGTCCGTTACGCGGATCTGTTGATAGGCGCGGTACTGATCGTTGGGGCAAGGGCGCCGAAGCTGGTCACCGAGGAAATGGTAAAGCAGATGAAACCGGGCTCAGTAATTGTGGACGTGGCTATCGACCAGGGCGGCTCCATAGAAACAATCGACCGGGTTACCACGCACAGCAATCCCATCTATGAGAAACATGGTGTTGTCCATTACGCCGTGGCCAATATGCCGGGCGCCGTTGCCCGCACTTCCACCTTCGCCCTTACCAACGCCACTTTGCCCTTAGCCCTGGAGTTGGCCGATCGAGGCTGTCTGAATGCCATTCTGAATAACCGCGCCCTGGCCCGCGGTGTTAACACCTATAAGGGGAAGCTGACCTGCCGGGCTGTGGGAGAATCTTTAAATATGGAATGCTGCGAGCTAAGTGAAGTATTAAGCTGAGTTGATATTTTTATTCCCCCTAGAGGGGAATAAAATTTTTAAACACTTAGCGATAATGATTATCATTATTGAAAATAAAATATTATGAATTCCGTATATAGTATTGCGTATTATAAAATATTGTATACAATATAATAAAGGAGTAAAAAGAAGGGAGGTTTGCCAAGTGAAATATTTAGTATTTTCCGCGGCAACGGCATTTACATATATGCTAGTTTATTTCTTTTTACTATGGGATAGCCGGCATCAACCCATGCACCGGTAGGACTAAATTTTTGTTATAAATACCGAAAGGTTTTTCCTTCAAACCCTGTTTATTCAGGGTTTTGTTTTTTATGAAGGAAATAATACTGGAGGTGAGAATATAAGTAAATGATTGTTATTAAGGGGAGTGCTGCTCTTTGTCTGTTTTTCCGGTTTGGGCTGAAATTGACTTGGCCGCTGTCAGCCATAATGTACATGAAATACGCAGAAAAGCTGCTCCGCCGGCCAAGGTTATGGCGGTGGTTAAAGCCAACGCCTACGGCCACGGCGCTGTGGAAGTAAGCCGTACAGCCCTGGCCAGCGGCGCGGACTGGCTGGGAGTGGCCAGAACGGCTGAGGGTACCGAGCTTCGCGAGGCAGGGATCGAGGCCCCTGTGCTCATACTCGGTTATATTACTCCCGAACAGTCCGTGGAAGTTGTGCGCAACCGGCTGTCCCAGGCGGTATACACACGTGAGATGGCGCTATCGCTGGCCGGAGCCGCAGCTGCCGAAGGAGTAAAGGCAAAGATTCATTTCAAGGTTGACACCGGGATGGGCCGTATCGGCTGGGCGGTTGGGCCAGGGGCAGTGAAAGAAATCCTGGAGCTTGCCCGGAACCCGCACCTTGAAGTGGAAGGTATTTTTACTCATTTTGCCGCTTCCGATGCGGCGGATAAGAGGTATACCCTGGAACAGTACGCCAGGTTTATGGAAATAATTACGGAGCTGCGCAGGAACGGGCTTGAAATACCGCTGAGGCACGCCGCCAACAGCGCGGCTATAATGGAAATGCCGGAGACCCACCTCGATCTGGTTAGGGCCGGTATTATTGTATATGGCCTCTACCCGTCAGATGAAGTTGACCATAGCCTGCTTGAACTTCGCCCGGCTATTAGCCTGAAAGCCAAAGTGGCGCATGTTAAGAGTGTGCCTGCGGGTTTTAAAGTGAGCTACGGCTGCACTTTTACCACCAAAAAACCTACTGTTATCGCCACACTGCCACTGGGCTACGCGGACGGATACAGCAGGCTGCTATCTTCCAGGGGCGAAGCGCTTCTCAACGGCCTGAGAGCGCCGGTGGTGGGAAGGGTCTGCATGGACCAGGTGATGGTGGATGTGGGACATATCCCTGGGGTGAAGGTCGGAGATGAAGCAGTTCTTATTGGACACCAGGGTGATGAGGAAGTTAGCGCTGACGAGGTTGCCGCCAAAATAGGCACCATTAATTACGAGGTGGTGTGTATGATCAGCTACCGCGTCCCCAGATTATACAAGTAGAAGACGTGGGATATGAGAAGTGAGACGTGAGAAAAAGCGTAAGCCGTAGGCTATATTAGTCGTATGCCGTAGGCTTTAAGCCGTAGGTATATCCTGCATTCCTTTTTAGTCTTTGGCTTATAAGGATTTCATGCATGCCTACGTCCTATAACCTACGACTTACGACTATTTTTACCTACGGCCTACGGCTTACGACATACGACTTAAAATAAGTTGTTTTTTTAGCTTGCCTGGAAAAACTTTGTTGAGTATAATGAAATAAGATACGAAGATGTGTCAATGGTCAATGATGCCCTTATGCCATTATGTAGTGGTAATTAAGGGTTTTATTTTTACTTAAAAATTAATATTGAACAACATGGGGGTTGTTTAAAAAGTGAAGAAAATTGAGGCGGTTATTCGTCCGGAAAAACTTGAGGACGTAAAAGACGCTCTTGGTAAATACGGGATACACGGGATGACTGTGACACAAGTTGTGGGCTGCGGGCTGCAGAAGGGCAGAGTTGGTGTTTACAGGGGACATGAGTACAGCATTAACCTTATACCCAAGTTGAAAATAGAAATTGTTTTAATGGACCACCAGGTACAGGAAGTGGTGGATATCATCAGCGACGAGGCCAGGACCGGCGCTGTGGGGGACGGCAAGATTTTTATTTTCAGCCTGGAAAACGCTTACAGGATCAGGACGGGTGAATCCGGCAACGATGCCATATAGGTTTAATTAAAAAACAGGAGATGATTCCTGCAGGGCAAAGGCGCTCCCTGGTCCGGGTTTTTAACCCGGGGCCGGTCAGCGTCTTTTTTATTTACATAAAGAATAATTTCAGATAAGGAGGAGCTTATCATGGAAATCGGCTTTAACGATCTGGCGTCAGGCATAGATACAATATGGGTATTGCTCTGCGCCGCATTAGTCTTCTTGATGGAAGGCGGTTTTGCCTTTCTCGAAGCTGGGTTTATTCGCGCGAAGAACTCCATGAATATTGTCATGAAGGTATTCACCGACAGCACCGTGGGTATGCTCAGCTACTGGGCTATAGGCTTCGGCATCATGTACGGCCTTGACCGGGGCGGGCTTATCGGCACTACCGGGTTTTTCATAGAAGGAAACCTGGAACATATCCAGCTCAGGGTCCCCATCTATGCTTACTGGCTTTTCCAGGCCGCTTTCGCTATGGCTATGGCTTCCATTGTTTCGGGGGCCGTGGCGGAGCGGATGAAGTTCCGTCCTTATATTATTTATACGGCTCTGGCCGCGGGCGTGATTTATCCGATAGCCGGACACTGGGTCTGGGGTGCCGGCGGCTGGTTGTATAAACTGGGCATGCTCGATTTTGCCGGTTCCGCGGTCGTGCATGCCGTGGGAGGCTGGAGCGCCCTGGCGGCTGTGTTTGTGCTGGGGCCAAGGACGGGTAAATATAACGAGGATGGCACGATGAATGTGCTGCCGGCGCACAATATGCACCTGGCTTTTCTGGGGACATTTATTCTGTGGTTCGGCTGGTTCGGCTTCAACCCCGGCAGCTCTCTGTCCGGCCTGGATATGAACATTGCCAGGATTGCCGTGAACACAAACCTGGCCGCGGCCGCGGGCGGCACCGCGGGCATACTTTTCACCATGTTTAAGTTCGGCAAGGCGGATCCCAGTATGGCCATGAACGGAGCACTGGCCGGTTTGGCCGCCATCACCGCCGGGTGCGCGTTTGTGCACCCTGTCAGTGCTGTTGTCATCGGGGGGTTGGCCGGGATATTCTGTGTTCTGGCTGTTGGCGTGTTTGACCGGATTAAAGCTGACGACCCGGTGGGAGCTATCGCCGTGCACGGGGTGAACGGGACCTGGGGGGTGATCGCGGTCGGCATTTTCGCCCAGAAGGGCGGTCTTCTCTACGGTGGCGGGGCTAACCTGCTGGCTGTACAGGCCATTGGTGTTCTCTCAGTTTCGGTCCTGGCCTTTGCATCAACTTATATTATCTTCAGAGTATTGAAAAGGACAATGGGGATCAGGGTTTCCGCCGCGGAAGAATTTGAAGGAATGGATCTTACTGACCACGGTATGCCGGCTTATACCGGCCTGGTAGCCACCCCGCTCTATGATGTGGAAGAAAGCGCAGTTCACACGGGAGCCGGGTTAAAGACGCCGGGTGCGGTATATGCAGTTACACAGGCGGTTGTAGATAAATAAAAAAATTCTGCAAAACCTATTGACACCGTCCGGTTATCCTTTTATAACGCTCTATGATGTGGAAGAAAGCGCAGTTCACACGGGAGCCGGGTTAAAGACGCCGGGTGCGGTATATGCAGTTACACAGGCGGTTGTAGATAAATAAAAAAATTCTGCAAAACCTATTGACACCGTCCGGTTATCCTTTTATAATTACAAAATAAATCTTAATTTAACTGATACAAAGCAGTATCAAAGGCAAAGACGCTTTTTAGGAAAGGCATTTTCCTGGAAAGCGTTTCTTGTTCAGGATCCAAAGCAGTATTTCATATGAGCAGTGACGCTCTCAAGGACAGGGTAAAGCCTGTTCGGGAGAGCGTTTTCTGTTATAAAGGGAACCATCAAAAAACCACGTGCCGGCGAAGGGGGCGCCACCTGAGCCGGGTGCGTTCAAATAGTGGTTCTCAGTGGAATAAGAAAAGGAGGTTTTAAGAAAATGAAAAACCGGCTCTTACGGACTATATTAATGGCTACTGCGTTTATAATGACAGTTCCGGCCCTGGCCTGGGCCGAGGAGTCAGCCGAGGCGGTTGTGGAAACTGCTGCGACAGTTGACACAGGCGATACGGCATGGGTTCTGGCTTCAGCCGCCCTGGTCATGCTCATGACCCTGCCCGGACTGGCTCTTTTCTACGGCGGTTTAGCCCGCAAGAAGAACGTTTTAAGCACTATTATGTACAGTTTTTTCGCTATGGTTTTAATCAGCCTGCAGTGGTCGCTCTGGGGCTACAGCCTGGCTTTCGGGCCCGACGTTAATCACATTATCGGCAACCTGGACTGGGTGGGACTGAAAAGTGTAGGGCTTGTCCCCAACCCCGACTATTCAGCGACAATTCCCCACCAGGCGTTCATGATCTTCCAGATGATGTTCGCGGTTATAACCCCGGCTCTGATTTCCGGAGCCTTTGCTGAAAGGATGCGCTTTCCAGCTTTCATGGCGTTTTTACTGCTCTGGGCCACCTTTGTGTATGACCCCGTGGCCCACTGGGTATGGGGAGTCGACGGATGGCTGCGCAACCTCGGCGCGCTCGACTTCGCGGGAGGTACCGTGGTTCATATCTTATCCGGTGTATCCGGTCTGGTCGCCTGCCTTGTGCTGGGCAAGCGCAAGGGCTTCGGCAACGAGCCGATGATTCCGCACAATCTGCCCTTTACAGTGCTCGGTGCGGCCTTGCTGTGGTTTGGCTGGTTCGGCTTCAACGCCGGCAGCGCCCTCGGCGCCAACGGGCTGGCAGCCAGTGCCTTCGTAGTGACCCACCTGGCTACTGCCGCGGCAGCGTTTTCCTGGGTAGTTGCTGAATGGATTCACCACGGCAAACCGACAACACTCGGCGCTGCTTCAGGCGCTGTGGCTGGTCTCGTAGCCATTACGCCTGCCTCCGGCTTCGTGGAGCCGCTGCCCGCTATCATTATCGGCCTGGTTGCCGGCGCGGTATGTTATATAGCGGTAGGCGTGGTCAAGGCCAAACTCCGTTACGACGACGCGCTGGACGCTTTCGGAGTACACGGCATCGGCGGCACCTGGGGCGCCATTGCCACCGGTCTTTTTGCCACTACAACTGTTAATGAACTGGGCGCCGACGGGTTGTTTTACGGTAACGCCGGCTTGCTCGGCAAGCAGTTTATCGCCATCGGGGCCAGTTGGGCCATGGCCATAGCAGGTACTTTTGTTATCCTGAAGGTTATCAGTATCTTCATCAAGCTTAGCGCCACGGACGAGGAGCAGGACACCGGCCTCGATTTTACACAGCACGGAGAGGACGCGTACACCGACTTTGTACTTTCAGCTTCACCGTTCGGATCTGCCAGTATACCTGCTGTTAAGACCAGCAGCGAGGTAAAGCCTGCTTTATAATGAGTTAGCTTAACTTTGGGGAATATCGATCCCTTGCCAGTAAACCTAAAAAAGAGGAGGTATTAAGTTGACAAAGATCGAATGCATCTTACGCCCCGGTAAACTGGAAAATGTCAAAGAGGCTATAAATCAGTTCGGTATCCATGGCATGACTGTAACCCAGGTAATCGGCTGCGGTCTTCAGAAAGGCAGGACCGAGGTCTACCGCGGTACTGAATACAGTATCAACCTGCTCCCGAAAATTAAAATGGAAATGGTAGTTCCAGATAAGGACGTTGAGGCTATTGTTAAACTTGTCATTGAAAACGCCCGTACCGGCGAGGTCGGTGACGGGAAAATCTTTACCTACAAGATTGATAATGCCGTCCGGATCAGAACTGGTGAAACGGGAGAAATAGCAATATAAGAAAATTTCTGTTGGTTGTTTCATTTAAGGCAGAGACGCCCTAAAGTTGATTTATCAGATTGACATTAATAAATGTAAGGCGAAGACGCCTGTTCCCCCTGCAGGGGATGCAGGCGTCATTTTTATTACCAAAAATAGGAGGAAATTTTAATGAGACAGGTTGCAATTTACGGTAAAGGCGGTATAGGAAAGTCTACCACCACACAAAACCTGACGGCGGCGCTGTCCGTTTTGGGAAAGAAGATCATGCAAATCGGTTGCGACCCCAAGGCTGATTCCACCAGGATGCTGATGGGGGGAAAAAGGCAGCACAGTGTGCTGGACACCCTGCGTGAGGAAGGAAATGTAGAGCTCGAAGACGTACTGGAAACTGGTTTTAATGGAATCAGGTGTGTTGAGTCGGGAGGGCCCGAACCGGGTGTCGGCTGTGCCGGCCGGGGGATCATCACTTCCATCGGGTTGCTGGAGAATCTGGGCGCTTACACCGACGACCTGGACTACGTTTTTTACGACGTTTTAGGCGATGTGGTTTGCGGGGGGTTTGCCATGCCCATTAGGGAGGGTAAGGCGCAGGAAATATACATCGTGGCTTCCGGCGAAATGATGGCCATGTACGCGGCCAACAATATCTGCAAGGGAATCCAGAAGTTCGCGGAGACCGGCGGCACCAGGCTGGGCGGGATTATTTGCAACTCCCGCAGTGTCCTCCGGGAAGAAGAGTTGCTCCAGGCGTTTGCTGAGAGGCTGGGCACCCAGTTGATCCAGTTCATTCCCCGCGACACTATCGTCCAGCAGGCGGAAATCCGCAAGCAGACGGTAATCCAGTACGCTCCCGACTCCACTCAAGCCCAGGCCTACTTCAGCCTGGCAAAAAATATTGACAACAATAAGATGTTTGTCATTCCCAAGCCTTTGGATTTCGACGAGCTGGAAGAATTAATGATCGAATGGGGGATTGTGGAATGAAAATGATCAAGGCTGTGATCAGACCGGAAAAAGTTGAGGAAGTGGCTGAAGCCCTGGACGCCGGTGGTTTTACCGCTCTCACCAGGATCGATGTCTTCGGCCGCGGCAAGCAAAAGGGCCTGAAGGTGGGCAGTGTGCTGTATGACAACCTGCCCAAGACGTTATTGTTGATCGTGGTGGAAGACGTCCGGGTGGAGCAGGCGGTTAGAATTATTGAGGAAAGCTCCCGCACCGGCAATATCGGGGACGGCAAAATATTTGTCACCCCGGTGGAAGAAGCATACACCATCAGGACGGGGGAAAGGGGACTGTGAAAAGGTGAAGGAAGTCATAGCCATCATCCGGATGAACAAGATGGAGTGCACCAAGGACGCTCTGGCAACTGTAGGTTTTCCAGCCTTCATGGCCTACAAGGTATTTGGACGGGGAAAGCAGCGCGGCCTGCAGGTTACCTACCCGTCCGAACACAGGGAGAGTGAAGCCGATGGCAGAAGAATCAAGTTTCTGCCCAAGCGGATGGTTTCGGTGGTGGTGGAAGACGAGTTCGTGCCGGCGGTGGTGGCGGTGCTGATGAGGATAAACAGGACCGGCAATATCGGCGACGGCAGAATCTTTGTCTGCCCGGTGGATGACGCGATCCGCGTCAGGACCGGGGAGCGCGGAAAGGAGGCAATTTCGTGACTGGTGCTAATAAGGGAAAAAAACCCGTCGGAGTAGAGGAAAGCCGGAGAATCATTGACGAAATGTATGCCGCCTTTCCCAAGAAGGCGGGAATAAACCGGAAGAGACATGTGGTTGTAAAGAATTCAGGTGAGCAGAAGCAGGTAATCGAGGCCAACGACAGAGCCGTGCCGGGCATATTAACCAACCGCGGCTGCGCCTTTGCCGGAACCAAGGGCGTTGTCTTCGGGCCGGTCAAGGACATCCTGGACCTTACTCACGGCCCGGTGGGCTGCGCGTACTATACCTGGGGCACGCGCCGCAACCTTTCCCGGCCTGGTGTGGGCGAAGATGATTTCGCCGGTTACTGCCTGAGCACGAATATGATGGAAACGGATATCGTCTTCGGGGCGGAGAAAAAGCTGGCCCAGGCCATCCGGGAAGCTTACGCCATATTTAGGCCTGAGTGCATCGGAGTATACGCCACCTGCCCGGTGGGCCTGATCGGCGACGATATCGAGATGGTTTGCAAAAAGGCGGAAGAAGACCTGCAAATAAAAACAATCGGGGTTAGTTGTGAAGGCTACCGGGGAGTAAGCCAGTCGGCAGGGCACCACCTGGCCTCCAACGCCTTGATGGAGCACCTGGTCGGCACCGAGGAACTGGAAGACCCCGGTCCTTTCGACATCAACGTCTTCGGCGAGTACAACATTGGCGGAGACTACTGGATGATCAAGGAGGTCCTGGAGGAAGTCGGCTACCGGATCGTCAGCTCCTTCACGGGAGACGCGTCATTCCATGAGATTGCGAAGGCGCACCGGGCGAAGCTGAGCATCCTGCTCTGCCACCGCTCCATTAACTACACCAACCGGATGATGGAGGAGAAGTACGGTGTGCCCTGGCTGAAAGTCAATTACATGGGAGTGGACGGTCTGGTGAAGTGCTTGCGGGACATGGCCAGGTTCTTTGACGACAAGGAGCTGACCAGGCGGACGGAAGCGGTGATCGCCCGGGAGACGGCCCGGCTGGATCCCATTATCGAGAAATACAGGAAGAGGCTGGCCGGCAAGAGAGTCATGATCCTGGTAGGGGGATCCCGCTCTCACCACTTCAGGAACATGTTCGAGAAAGTTGGCATGGAGGTAGTGGTGGCGGGCTATGAATTTGCCCACAGGGATGACTATGAAGGCAGGATGGTTATCCCCGAAATCGTGCACACCGGACGGTCGAAAATTCTGGAGGACATCCACTGGGAGCGCGACCCGAAGGTCATATCGCCATACGACGACGATGAAATCAAAAGAAAGAAGGAAGAATTGCCCAACCTAATGGACTATGAAGGAATGCTGCCGGAAATGAAGAACGGCGAAATCGCAATCGATGATTACAACCATTTCGAGTGCGAGTACCTGGTTAAAGAGCTGGGAATCGACCTGTTCTGTTCGGGAATTAAAGATAAGTATGTTTTTCAGAAGATGCACATCCCCTCGCGCCAGATGCACTCATATGACTACGCCGGGCCGTATGCCGGCTTTAAGGGGTTTGAAAAGTTTCTTCAAGATATTGACATGGCAGTGAACAGCCCCACCTGGAGGTTTATTACTCCGCCCTGGAGGGAGAATAAAGATGCTTAAATATACACCGAAAGAAATTGTCGAACGCAAAGCTCTGGTAATCAACCCGGCCAAGACCTGCCAGCCTATAGGAGCCATCCTTGCATCCAAGGGGATCCGCAACTGCATGCCCCTGACCCATGGCTCACAGGGGTGTTCAAGCTACCTGCGCATGACCCTGGCCCGTCACTACCGGGAGCCTTCCATCGCCGCCACTACCTCATTTTCCGAGGACACGGTGGTTTTCGGCGGCCTGAGCAACTTGCGGGAAGCCATTGAAAATGTCGTCACCCTCTACCATCCGGAAGTGATCTCCATCAGCACCACCTGCTCCTCGGAGACCATAGGAGACGACGTGTCCAGCTTTATGGAAAGTATCAAAAAGCAAAGCTTTTTTGATCCAAAAATTAAAGTGGTCATTTCGAACACACCCAGCTACGTGGGATCACACATCACCGGTTACGACAACATGGTCGTGTCCATCACCCAGACCTTTCCCAAAAAGGGTGAGCCAAACGGCAAGTTGAACATCATCCCCGGTTTCATTGAGCCGGGCGATATCAGGGAAATCAAAAGGATCTTAGGTATGATGGGGGTGGAGCCTATAGTTTTCCCCGATACGACGGATGTCTTTGACGCCCCGCTGGCGCCTGGCTCCGGAGCTCTTTACCCCCCGGGGGGGACGACCATCAGCGACCTGGAAGACGCGGCCAACTCCATGGGCACCATCGCTTTGGGAAGGACCGCCGGCGGCTCGGGGGCAATTGTTCTGAAGGGCCGGTTCGACATTCCCGCAGTGATTGGCCCAACGCCGATAGGTATTTCCAATACCGATAAATTTGTGCTTAACGTGAGTAAGCTGATGGGGGTTTCCATCCCGAGGGAGCTGGAGGACGAGCGCGGCCGGCTGGTAGATATGATGGTGGACGCCCACCCCCATTTCCACGGTAAGAAAGTGGCGGTTTACGGCGACCCGGACATGGTGTGCGGTATAACCAGCCTGTTGGTGGATATGGGAATGGAACCGGTGTTTGCTCTTACCGGTACGCCGGATAAGCAGTTTATCCCGGAAATCAAAAATACAGCCCCCGGCTGCGAGGCCATGATCGGCGACCTCTTTCTGCTGCACCAGAAGATCAAGAACGAGCCGGTGGACCTGCTGATAGGCAATACTCATGGAAAGTATATCGCCCGGGCCGAAGACATCCCTCTGGTAAGGCTGGGCTTTCCCATCACCGACCGTGCCAACCTGCACTACTTCCCTTCGGTGGGTTACCTTGGGACGGCCAGGCTGGTGGAGACCATCGGCAACACGCTGCTTGATCGCGTTGACCGTGACGCGGACGACAGCCACTTTGAATTAATTCTCTAGTTTGAAAAACTATTCAGGGAAAGATGTGATTGCCATGAAAGAGGCCGGGTTGCCTGACGTGTTTATTAAAGAAAGAGAAGATTTTATCCACACCAAGGGAAAGCAAAAGAAACAGCTCAAATGTGAAAATGACAGCGTCGCCGGGTGTGTGAGCCAGAGGGCCTGTGTTTACTGCGGGGCCAGGGTTGTTTTAAACCCGGTTACCGACGCTGTCCACCTTGTCCACGGACCAATTGGCTGCGCCAGTTATACCTGGGATATCCGGGGGTCTTTGAGCAGCGGCGCTGAACTGTACCGTTTCAGTTTTTCCACTGACTTAAAGGAAGAAGATGTGATTTTCGGTGGTGAAAAAAAGCTGGCCAGGGCTATTGACGAACTGGTTTTAAAATACAATCCCAAGCTGATCTTCGTCTATGCCACCTGCATTGTTGGAGTTATCGGCGACGATCTTGAGGCTGTTTGCAAGGCTGCCGCAAGAAAACACGGTATTAAGGTTATTCCGGTGCAATCCAGCGGTTTTATCGGCAATAAATCAGCAGGGTACCGGGCTGCCTGTGACGCCCTGTTGCGTTTGATAGGACCAACAAGCAGAAATGAAACAAAGGAAAGTAAGTGTGTCAACTACCTGGGAGATTTCAACCTTGCCGGTGAGGTGTGGATCATTGGCAATTATTTAAAACAGATGGGTATAAAGCTAAATGTGGCATTTACCGGGGATTCCAGCTGCGAAACCCTGAAGACGGCCGCCAGGGCTTCCCTCAACATTGTCCAATGCGCCGGGTCCATGATCTATCTCGCCGAAAAGATGGATGAGATATATGACATTCCCTATCTAAACGTATCCTTTCTGGGTTTAGAGGATACAGCCGAGTCCCTCAGGAAAATTGCCAGGTTCTTTGGTGACCTGAAAATAATACACAAAACAGAAGAACTTATAAAAAAAGAGGTAAATGCTTACAGCGGCACAGTTCAGAGCTACCGTGAGAAACTAAAAGGTAAAAAGGCCGCCATCTACGTGGGTGGTGGATTTAAGGCCATCTCGTTGGTTAAGCAGTTTAGCGAGATAGGCATAGATGTGGTGATGATCGGTACCCAGACCGGCCGGCAGGAGGAATATGAGATTATCAACGAACTGGTGGACGAAGGCACGGTGATCCTGGATGACGCCAACCCCACCGAACTGGAAAAGTTCATGGTAGAAAAGGGAGCCCATCTCCTGGTGGGGGGAGTAAAGGAAAGACCGCTGGCCTACAAGCTCGGTATTGCCTTTATCGACCACAACCATGACCGCAAGCACCCTTTGAGCGGCTTTGCGGGAGCGGTGAACTTTGCCCGGGAGGTATACTCAACCGTCTGCTCACCGGTCTGGAAATATATTGGGACGTGAGACGTGAGAAATGAGACGTGAGAATACAAGATGGGCTTCAGGGTTAATAGAACTTAAGAGGAATGCCTGGATCCCATGTCCCACGTCCCACGACGCACGACCCAAATGGGAGGTGGCTTTATGGATAAGGAGACCGAGAACTGCCGCAATGTCAATGAAAACCCGTGCAATATGTGTATGCCCATGGGAGCCATCCTGCCGTTTAAAGGTGTGGAACAATCCATGGTGATTATCCACGGTTCACAGGGCTGCAGTACTTATATGCGCCGTCATATTGCCGAACATTTTAACGAGCCCATCGACGTGGCCTCCTCTTCCCTTAATGAGAAGGGTACCATTTACGGTGGGGAGGCCAGTTTAATAAAGGGCCTGGATAACTTAATCAAACTGTATAATCCCGGGCTTGTCGGTGTGCTCACCACCTGCCTGGCTGAAACAATAGGTGAAGATGTCGAAAGAATCACCTCAAAATATTTAAAAGAAAGAGAACTGGGTGATTTTCCCCTGGTTACCGTATCCACTCCAGGTTATGGAGGCGCCCATACGGACGGCTATTTTCTGGCTGTAAAAAGGATGGTAGCCAGGCTGGCAAAAAAGACAGAGAAACATTCCAGGATAAATGTTATAGTCCCAAACCTGAGCCCTGCCGATATCAGGGAGATCAAGAGAATACTGCACATGTTTAAAGTTGAATTTACACTGTGCCCTGATTTCTCTGATACTCTGGACCGACCTTTTGAGAGGCCGTATAAAAAGATACCCGGGGGAGGAACAAAACTGTCTGATATAGCGGAAATGCCGGGAGCGGCAGCCACCATCCAGATGGGCATAACGGTGGATGATGATATTTCACCCGGCAGGTACCTGGAAGCCGAATTTGGCGTCCCCTTATATAACTTGCCTGTACCTATGGGCATTGAAAATACTGATTTATTTATAGACGTATTAAAGCAGCTTAGCGGCAATAAAGTACCTGAAAGCCTGGAACGAGAGAGGGGAAGGCTGCTGGACTGCATGATCGACTCACATAAATATAATTTCCAGGGAAGAAGCGTTATTTTCGGTGAGCCGGAAAATGTGTATGCGATTTTTAAAACCTGCATGGAGAACGGAGTTTACCCGGTAGTGGTTGCTACGGGAAGCAAGCCCGGTAAAATGATCGAGTTGTTGAATAATGAGTTGAATAATTACCGGGGTGAAGTTCATTTTTTAAATGAAACAGATTTCGCACAAATCAGGAAAAAAAGTATAAGGATGAATGCAAACATTGCTATCGGGCATTCCGACGGCAGATATCTGACAGAAAGAGAAGGTATTCCCCTGGTCAGGCACGGTTTTCCCATTCATGACCGGGTGGGGGGACAGAGGTTGTTATCAGTGGGATACGTCGGCACAACGATGTTTTTAGACCGGATCACCAATACGCTGCTGGAAAACAAATACAACAGCTATCGAAATTCTATGTATCAGAAATATTATAAGAAACTGAAAGTAGCGGGCCAGCAGCTGCAGGGTTGAGGTGAAGAAGATGGATTATACCCTAATAAAGTACGACAGGCATCCCTGCTTTTCTTTTGAGGCCAGCCATAAGTATGCCAGGATGCACCTGCCGGTGGCGCCCCATTGTAATATAAGCTGCAATTACTGCAACAGAAAATTTGACTGTTTACACGAGAGCAGGCCGGGTGTGACCAGTGAGATCCTGTCGCCCGAAGCTGCCCTGCAAAAGTACAAATTTGTTAAGGATAGGTTGTCTAATATAAGCGTTGTGGGAATAGCCGGACCGGGTGACGCGCTGGCCAACTGGGAGAAAACAAGTCTTACAGTTGATTTAATAAAACGATCCGATCCGGATGTGCTGTTCTGCTTATCTACAAATGGGCTGATGCTGCCTGATTATGCGCGGGAAATAATTGACCTCGGCATCAGGCATGTGACTGTCACGGTAAATTGCCTTAGCCCCGAAATAGGAGAGCAGATTTACAGGTTCGTCGACTATAAAGGGAAAAGGTACAAGGGGGGTGAGGGAGCCGGGCTTGTTATTGAGAATCAATTGTCAGGTATAAAATCTCTTGCTGTGCAAGGTGTGGCAGTTAAAGTAAATATCGTTATGATTCAAGGAATCAACGATAACCATATTCCTGAAGTCATTAAAAAAGTCAAGGATCTCGGGGCGTTCATAAGCAATATTATGCCGCTGATCCCCGCCCCTGGAAGTCTGTTTGAGAACCTGCCCCAGACCTGTATGAAAGAAATAAATAGAATGAGAAATATTTGCCGGGTTGATCTCCAACAAATGTATCACTGCAAACAATGCAGAGCGGACGCCATAGGCTTGCTGAGTAACGACAGGTCAATTGAAATGAGGAGTGCTGCCCGGAAAGAAGCGAATGTAATGGACAACAAATGGAACCGTAAAGTCCTATTAATGAACATATGAAAGCGGCAATTTTTTAAAGCGTTTGGAGCTGTAAAAATCCTGTGTTGGAAAGAGGAGATAATCCATGCCTGTAGATATTGCGGTATATGTTAATGGAAACGGTGAAACCGCGTCACTGTATGATACAGGTAAAATTGTTATCTACAGAAAGAAGCGCGGGGAGTGGGGTGTTTTAAGAGAAAAGGAATTTGTTCTGGATAAAAGCCTGGTCATCAAAGAACTGCGTGAAAAAATGGCGGAGGCCCTGGAATTTTTAAATGGATGCAGGGTTTTTGCAGGACTCTCTATAGCTGGTTTGTCTTACTACGAATTGGAGAAGGCAGGTTTCAGCGTTTGGGAATTCGAAGGAAAGCCATTGGAATTTCTTGATTACGTCCTCGCGGAAGAGGAAGAAAAGCGCGGGCAGATTAACAACAGGGGAAAAAATGGTGTTGAGCTGGCTCCTGTTGAAATATCAAATGGATACTACCGGATTTCCATAAAAGAGATCCAGGAAAACGATATTGGGATCACGTCCAAGCAGGCGCTTCTTCCGTTTTTACGTCAAGGCAGGTTTGATTATTTAGAAATTATGTGCAATCATGTGCCTCCGTGGCTGCAGGCGGAATTGCTGGGCGGGGGGTATTCAGGAGAAATTGAAAAAATAGATCACAAAGAAGTAAAGATTATCTTATCCAGAAGCTGTTGCCAACCAGTCGAAAAATAGTTCTTAGCCGCGCCTGGTATGGAAATATTCCATTGAGCGGGAAACACGAACCTACAAAGGAGGGACAGTAGATGAACCGACACGAGAAATCTGTCTTAAATCAGCACCCCTGTTTCAACCGGGCGGCCGCTCGCTGGTTTACACACATTCACCTTCCCGTGGCTAGCGGCTGCAACATAAAATGCAATTACTGCTCCAGAAAGTTCGACTGCGTAAATGAAAACGCGCCGGGATTTATCACCAAAACAATATCACCCCGGGAAGCCTTAAAAAAGGTGCACAATATGATGCGGCAGGATGTACGATTGCGGGTGGTCGGTGTGGCCGGGCCCGGCGAGGCCCTGGCTAACAAGGAAACTATGGACACCTTGAGTATGTTGCATAGCTGCTATCCAAACCTTATTAAGTGTATCAGCACTAATGGTCTAATGCTGGAAGAAAGCCTGGATTTGCTTCAGGAATTTGGCGTTAAAACAGTTACTGTTACAGTAAATGCGATTGACCCTGATATAGCCAGGAAAATTTATGGATGGGTATTTTATAAGAACAAACCTCACTACGGTTTTGCCGGGGCGAGCCTGCTGATAGACAAGCAGATTGCCGGCATCCGGGAAGCCAACAGCAGGGGAATACTGGTCAAAGTAAACACTGTTCTGATACCCGGAATAAATGACATTCACTTGAAGCAGGTAGCCATAACTGTAAGAAAGGCCGGTGCATTCGTTATGAATGTCATTCCGCTTGTGCCTCAGGCGGAATTCTCCCTACTCCCGGCACCCAGCGGTAAAATGTTGTACAAGACCAGGCGGGAACTGGCGCCGGTTATACGGCAGACGGACTGCAGGGAGCAGTGTCTGCAAGATATGAGGAAAATATATTGCTGAATTTCTTGAGTGAGAAGGATACTGCAGCACATGCAGGTTTCCCCCGGCTTTTAGTCGAGCCATCATGTTTCCAAGGAGCCGTAATATGCCACTTTTGGACTATAAGTTGGATATTAATGACATCATTAAAAATGAATCTATAACAACGCATTTCCAGCCGGTTGTTTCAGTGAAGAAAAAAACCGTCGTTGGCTTTGAAGCCCTATGCAGGGGTATTGATGTCGAAACAAATGGAATAATTCCTCCAAATACTCTATTTCATCTTGCCAAAGATCGGGAAATGACTTTAGAATTCGATAGGTTATGCAGGAAAAAGGCTCTTGAAAGCTACAGCCGAATTTACAATAAAGACAATGAAGCAATTCTATTTCTTAACCTTGATACTTCTATTATAGACAGGGGTGTGGTCGGTTCCGGCCACCTCCTTAACACTGTTCATAGTTATAGAATAGATCCCGGCAATGTGGTGATAGAGATTATTGAATCAAAAACTACCGATATTCTTGCACTGAATAGATTTATTGAGACACATAAGAACTATGGCTTTTTAATAGCTTTGGATGACGTTGGCGCCGGACACTCCAATCTTGACAGAATTCCACTTGTAAAACCTGATGTGTTAAAGATAGACAGGAGTTTAATTAACAATATCGATAGAATGTATTATAAACAAGAGGTATTCAAATCTTTAGTCAACTTGTCAAAAAAGATAGGAGCGCTTGTTGTTGCCGAAGGTGTTGAAAGGGAGGAAGAAGCAATGTTAGTCCTGGATCTGGGGGCAGATATGCTTCAGGGGTATTATTTCTCAAAACCACAAGAGAATATAGATGACAAAATTAGTTGTATTAAGAATAAAACTGATAGTATTGCCTTCAAATACAGAAGTCATTTAGTGAAAAAAGTTAAAGATGCCAAATCACGTCATAAAGGATATAAGATGATAATAGACATCATTACAAGTGATCTTTCAAAAATATCTGTCGAACATTATGACGCTAGATTAAAGGAGGCAATTAAAAGCCATCTGGTCTTAGAGTGTGTTTATATTTTAAATGAGGCCGGCACCCAGGTAACTGATACAATTTTTAACCACGTTGAGATATTAAAAAATAGAAAAATCTTCGGACCGGCAAAGAAAGGGACAGATCATTCTTCAAAAGATTATTATTATCTTATAGTTAATACCAGTCTAAGCAGTTATACCACCGAACCGTATATATCTCTGGCGTCTGGTAATTTATGCGTAACCATCTCATCCTTATTTGTAGGACTGGACGGCAGACGGTTTATCATCTGTGTGGATATCAGGCAGAATTATCTATATTAATATAAAACACCTTAAAGCTGTTGTTGCGATTCTAACTTCCGCATGGACTGTAATATCCGGAAGCTGTCGCCAATCAGTTGGTAAATAGTTCTTAGCCGCGCCCGGGCCGGATGGGGCGGGAGTTTTCTCCCGGACCATGTGGCGCCCGGCCCGGTGACACGGCTATTTTAATTATAAGCAGTCACAGGTTTAATTTGAGTAGGTTAAAGGGTACTGATATGGGAAACTTAAAGTTTGCGGATACGACTCTCAGGGATGGCGAACAGGCGCCGGGTGTAGCTTTTACTGTCGGGGAAAAAGTTCAAATAGCTAAAATGCTCGATTCCCTCGGGATAGAATATATAGAAGCGGGCATACCTGCAATGGGTCCGCCTGAAGACGAAGCAATAAAAGAAATTCTTGACCTTGGCCTGAAAGCGGTTATTTCTACCTGGAACCGGGCAAATATAAGCGACATTAAGGCATCACTGGCCTGTGGGGCAAAACATATCCATGTTTCAGCTCCTGTTTCAGATATCCAAATAAAAACAAAGCTGTGCAAAAACAGAACCTGGGTAGTCGAGAATATGAAAAGGGCTGTTTGTTACGCTCTGGAGCAAGGATGCAGCGTTACAGTAGGAGCGGAAGACGCATCGAGGGCTGATCTGGAGTTTCTAATAGAATTTACTGTTCAAGCCCGGCGGGAAGGAGCGGAACGTTTACGCTTTGCCGACACTATCGGGATACTGGAGCCATTCCGGACAAAACAAATAATTGGCATGCTTCTTGAAAACACTGGAATGGATATTGAATTTCACGGTCATAATGATTTTGGTATGGCTACCGCCAATACCTTTGCCGCTTTTAAAGCAGGCGCCCGTTTTCTCAGCACCACCTTGGGCGGATTGGGGGAGCGTGCCGGCAACTGCTCCTTTGAGGAGATCCTGGCAGTGTTGAAACAGCATGAGGGGATAGATCTGAACGTAAACGATGAGATGTTAACAGACACCTTGAATTATTTGAATGTAGCCAGCGGCAGGTCTGAATTCTCCAGCAAAATAACAAAGCCCGGTTATAGGGCTCTAACCATTTTTGAGCAATACTACCCGTTGTTGTAAATATGTCTTTTTCCGTACGTGATTTCTACCCTGCCTTGCCTAATTTTGTGGTTCGCTTGATCAAGTAAATGGTCCTGCCGTCTTTAATTGTCAGCAAGTGGTCCACCAGCCCGCGTTCTTTCATTTTCAGCCAAAAAGGCAGGGCTGCTTCACAGATTTCAGTCACATTTATTTTATTAAACCTGGGCCGCAGAAACTCAAGAGCCTTTCGGCCAAAGCCCTTCCTCCGGGGGTTGGTGCCGATGGTTAAGACTCTCAGCTCAAAATTGCTGCCGTATATGAAGCCAATAATTTTCATTCCCTCGCGGAATTTAAACACCGTGGCCATTCTATTTCCGTACATAAATTCATAATCGCATACATCATACATGATTGACCCTTCTTTCAACCATGATCTTACTTATATAATACTTGAAAAGCATATTATTTGACAATAGTAAATATTCTAAATATTCGTATATTTTAGGACATGTCATAATCATTTCGTAAATTTTATTCCAGTATGCACAAAAAAACTTTCAATAAGAGGCCTGATTAAAACGGAGAGCCCCAGCTAAAAGCCAGGGCTTCCTTTGTTTTAGGGAAGACACGGACTCGAACCGTGTAGCGGGTCCCGGACCGCGCTGTGTTCCCGACACTCTCCCCAGGAATATATTGCCAGTTTTATTATGACACCAGGCAATTACCATGTCAATGGCGAAGTAATGCTGGTATAATGAACCCTATAAGCATATATTCAGTCTAATGCTTATAGAAGGCCTTCAGTGGAGATAAAAGAAATGCAGGGTGAGTTAACCTTGTCTGATGTAAGTCTGATCAGAATGTCCCAGTCAGGGGACAATGAAGCATTTGCCAAACTGGTGCAAAAATACTCCACGGACGCGTACCGTACCGCGTTCATGGTTCTGCGCGACCGCGAAGAGGTGGAAGATGTGGTTCAGGAGGCATTTTTAACCTGTTACCGTAGCATAAAGTCTTTTCGGATGGAATCGTCTTTTAAGACATGGCTATACAGGATTGTTGTCAACCGTTGTTATGACAGGCTCCGGAAGCTCAACCGGGAAAATGCCGCTTTTAATAAGTTGTCTTTAAATTTATCAATAAGGAACGGGGATATGGACGAAATAGAAAGCCGGATTGACCTTAAAGAGGTTATTTTAGGCCTGAAGCCGGAGTACCGGCTGGTGCTGACTCTCTATTACGGTATGGACTTCGGGGTGCAGAAAGTGGCCGATATATTAGGCATACCTGCCGGCACCGTCAAGTCAAGATTGAACTCCGCCCGCAACATGGTCAAAGAGCGCCTGTCTGCAAACCCGCTTTAATTAGAACAGTTGGAAAGAGGCTGGAATCATGCACTGTGACGGCATCAAATTAATGCTGAATGACTTCTTTAATAAGACCCTCTCCGGGGTTGAGGAGCAGAAAGTCAGAGGCCACCTGTCAGAATGCGAGGACTGCCGGTGTGAGTTCAGCAGGCTGGAGAAAGCTGATGCTGCCCTGAAAAAAGTTATACATGAAATGGTGGCTGGTATTGAGGTGCCTAAGAGCCTTAATGAGAGGATAGAAATGGCGCTCGCTATGGAAAAAAGGCCGCGGCGCCGGACGGGCTTCCTGCCTGCACTGGTCAGAACTCCCGCTGTCGCCGCAGCTTTGCTGCTTGTTGTGCTTACTGCGGGCCTGTTTGGTTATTACAATCTTTACAGCCCTCCAAACCAGCCAAAGGTGGCGATCTCAGATTCGCCGGCAGTACCACTGACAGCTGGATCCGGTCCCAGTGATATGGATAATAGTGTCCCTATTGCTGATGAAAAGGCTGCTCCAACCACTGAAAGACAGGATCTGCAGGCCGGCGGCGCCAGCCAGAAAAAAGATGCCGGGTTGCAGTCATCAACAAAGCCGGCGGCGGAACCGGAAAAACCTTCAGCCGTGCAGCCGCCGCCTCCGGCCGCGGCCTCGCAGCCAGGCGCTTCTGAAGATGCCCGGGCACAGCTGGAAAAGAGGCCTATGTCTGTAACAACCGCACCCCCGGCCGCCGGCGGCGGCGTGAAGGCTGTAAGCGGAGAAATTTATGACTCAGCTGCCGGTGATGCGGGCTTTGAACCGTTAAAGCCAACCTACCTGCCATCGGGCATGAGGCTTGTAGATGTTTCATGGCGTTCAGGAGTGGCCTACCAAACTTACCGGTCCGGCAGCTCGTATGTCATCATAAGCCAGGGCAGGGCGACGGCGTCAGGGTTTAATTACGACCAGCAGGCCACGGGGGGGGCCCTGGTAAGTATCAACGGCGCCAGGGCTGTACTCGAAGAAAACAAGCAAGACGCAAGCGGTAACGGTTCAGGAGTCTTTACAGTTTTACGCTGGCAGCGCGGCGAGTGGATCTTCTCTGTAAGCGGTGAGCTAACTGTGGATGAGATAATAAAAATCGCTTGTTCTATAGGTTAGCCTTTTTTAGATAAATTACCGATTATAGTCTGTCAAAAAGTTATTTGCCATCCTTTGAAAAGGGGTGGCTTTTTATTTCTTTTGTTAATGTCCAAGCTTCTTTTTTAAAGGGGCGGCATAAAGATATATTAGGTACGATATATGGGACAATGAAGTCCCGGAAGATGCGGCGCCGCTTCTTTCGGGCTATTTTTTTATTAAAGGAGGCAGGATTAAATGTGCGGTATAACTGGCTGGGTTGACTGGGAGGCTGACCTTACCGGTCAGGGGGATATCCTGGAGGCCATGCTCGGCACCCTTTCCAGGCGGGGGCCAGACGCGTCAGGGATATGGCTGTCAAAGCATGCGGCAATTGGACACCGCCGGCTGGTGGTAGTCGACCCCGCCGGGGGAAGTCAGCCCATGACCCGCCGCCGGGGGGACAAAGTCTATACTGTCACTTATAATGGTGAACTGTATAATACACTGGAATTGAGACATGAATTGGAAGGGCTGGGCAACACTTTCCTCACCCGCAATTCTGACACGGAGGTTCTTCTCATGGCTTATATCCAGTGGGGGGCAGCCTGCGTAGAGCGTTTTAACGGGATTTACGCCTTTGCCATATGGGATGAAGCTGAACAATGCCTGTTTATGGCACGCGACAGACTCGGCGTGAAACCCCTGTTCTATACCCGGCAGGGAGGAGTATTAGTATTCGGGTCAGAACTAAAGGCGCTGCTGGCGCATCCCGCGGTGCACCCGGTGGTTGACGCTGAGGGACTGGCTGAAATATTTGTTATGGGGCCGTCCCGCACACCCGGCCATGGTGTTTACCGGGGTGTTTTCGAATTAAGGCCTGGCTGCTGTCTGATCTATGGCAAAAACGGCAGCCGCCTAAGCAGGTACTGGTCTCTGGTCAGCCGCCCCCACATTGATGACCTGGATGTCACAGCAGCCCGGGTCCGGGAGCTTTTCGAGGATGCCGTTGAGCGTCAGCTTGTCGCCGATGTCCCGGTATGCGCATTTTTATCAGGCGGCCTTGATTCAAGCGCTATCACAGCGATTGCGGCAGCGGCTTTCAAGCGGGAAAATACAGGTTTGCTGCACTCTTATTCTATAGACTATGCAGGCAATGAGCGCCACTTTCGCCCGGATTTATTCCAGCCCAACTCCGACGCTGATTGGAGCGGGCGCGTGGCCGATTATCTCGGCACCAGCCATCATGTGGTTGAAATTGATAATTATGAACTGGCCGACGCCCTCCTGCCGGCTGCGCGGGCTAACGATTTGCCCGGTATGGCTGACATTGACTCCTCCCTGTATCTCTTTTGCAGAGAAATAAAAAAAGAGCATACGGTCGCTCTGTCGGGGGAGTCAGCGGATGAAGTGTTTGGCGGCTATCCCTGGTTCCACGATAGGGCTGCCCTGCGGGCCAAATCTTTCCCCTGGGTGCGCCTGCTGCGCGAGCGGTTCAAATTTTTCTCTCCTGAATTGGTTTCCTTGCTCCAACCGGAAAAATATGTGGAACAGCGCTACCAGGAGGCCCTGGCGGAAGTTCCGCGGCTGCCGGGTGAGGAGCCTTTTGAGGCGAGAATGCGGGAAATATTATATCTTAATATTACCCGGTTCATGCAGACGCTGCTTGACCGTAAAGACCGGATGAGCATGGGCGTCGGCCTGGAGGTGCGTGTGCCCTTCTGTGACCACCGCCTGGTTGAATATGTCTGGAATATCCCGTGGGCTATAAAGAACTGTGACGGCATGGCCAAAGGTATTTTACGCCGGGCGCTGGGCGGTATGCTGCCGGGTGATGTGCTGCGGAGAACTAAAAGCCCCTACCCCAAGACACACAATCCCGAGTATTTAGCGGCCGTTCGTGAGATGGTCCTGGATCTTCTTGATGATGTGAATTCTCCTTTGCTGCCCCTGATAAACGCCGGCGAAGTGCGCAGACTGGCTGAATCAGACGGGTCGCTTTTTGACCGGCCCTGGTTCGGCCAGCTGATGCGAGGCCCCCAGTTTCTGGCCTTTCTGATCCAGGTGGACGCCTGGCTGCGAACTTATAAAGTATCTATAATTTAATAATCAGCCTTACCTTTCAGATTTCCAGCAAAAGCCCGAACCAAGGGCTTTTCTGCGTCTTTCCCGAAAGAGCCTGTCTTTTGCGCCCACTGGAAGTGTTAACAAAACCATGATTCCGTGCTAATATTTAAAAAGTTGTATAATCTCTTGATTTATAGGGACATCTAGTTGGTGAGGTGTTAGTATTGCTGAGAACAGCACTGGGACAAATGGAAGTTATACCCGGCAGGCCTGATTTAAACAGCCGGACCATACTGGACATGATCGAGGAGGCCCGTGCCCAAAAAGCTGAAATTGTTATTTTCCCCGAAATGGCAATCCCAGGGTATTTGCTGGGAGACACCTGGGAGCAGCGGGCTTTCCTGCGGGACTGCGAGGAATACGGCAAAAGCGTTGTTGCGGCCTCCCGTGATATATGCGTCCTCTTCGGCAATGTGGGAGTTGACTGGAACAAGACAGGCGATGACGGCAGGGTGCGCAAGTATAACGCTTTCTTTGTCGCGCAAAACGGCAGGCTGGTGGGCGGCGAAAAATATCCATATCCGTTCAGGATAAAAACGCTGCACCCAAATTACCGCGAGTTTGACGACACCAGGCATTTTTACAGCCTGCGCAAGCTGGCGCAGGAGATGGACATGGCGGTGGAGGAACTTCTGCAGCCGGTTGCAGTGGAGATCTCGGGACGGTGTCTTAAACTTGGCTGTATCCTTTGCGAGGACGGCTGGAGTGAAGAATATAATGTCAAACCCATTGAGACAATTCACCGCAACGGCCCGGTCGATCTGTTTATAAACATATCAGCTTCACCTTTTACCCTGGGAAAGAACAATAAACGAAACCGGGTATTTTCAAAACAGGTGGCTGCTGCCGGTGTCCCTCTGCTCTATGTAAATAATGTGGGGATCCAGAATAACGGGAAAACAGTTTATACTTTCGACGGCTACAGTACAGTCTACGACGCTGATGGTGAGATAACCGACTACTGCCACCCTTTCTCTGCCGGGCTTAAAATAGTTGAACTTGATCTATCCGCCAGTGCGAAAAAGCGGCCGTGTGTCACAGTGCCGGATGACCGTGACATAGCCAGTATATATAAGGCTCTTCATTACGGTGCAAGCAAATTTTTATCGGCAATAGGGATGAAAAAAGTTGTAATCGGGATTTCCGGCGGTATAGATTCCGCGGTAAGCGCCTGTCTTTACAGTACTGTTCTTGAACCGGAAAATGTGCTCCTGGTTAACATGCCCAGTGTTTTCAACTCCCGGACAACCAGGGACCTGGCCGCCGGGCTGGCCCAAAATCTTGGCTGCTGGTATACTGTCATGCCGATCCAGGAGGTGTTTGAGTATACTGTAAAACAAATTGGCCGGACACCGGTTGTCAACCCCAATAACAATAGTGAGTTCAACCTTAATGTATC
>ENA-UOYA01001183-UOYA01001183.1-activated-sludge-metagenome-genome-assembly--contig:-NODE-1183-length-29145-cov-29.834170_pt1 | contig 29145 bp, 24 predicted proteins | sample MGYA00238163_ERZ764804 | MGnify/ENA primary metagenome ERZ764804 (study PRJEB28919, sample SAMN05720223) | activated sludge metagenome | isolation source: Anaerobic digester | place: Hong Kong... | reverse complement strand
ACTGGACTCGCCGCTGGGATGGTTTGGAAAACGATATCTTAATCGCCCAGGAGCATACACCAGAATCTGACTATAGCTTCATCAAGGACCTGACGCCCTATTTGCTAGATGAACGCTATATTCGTTTGGGGGAGAGACCTGTAATCATTGTATACCGGGCTGATATTCTACCTGAACCCAAAGTCACTGTAGAACGATGGCGTGAATACTGCCTGAGAAACAAGCTGGGCGACCCGTATTTAATCGCAGCACAAACATTCGGACTAGAGGACCCACGCACAGTTGGTTTTGATGCCGCAGTCCAATTTCCACCCCATAACGAATGGCATGCCGCTGATTTGATGATACAAAATTCAATCGAAATAGCCAATCCTGAATATTCCTCTTATATTTTCAGTTATCCAAAAATGGTTGACCGTCAGGAAAAACAAACAAAACCCTCACCTTACCCTCTGTATAAGACGGTCTTCCCTAGTTGGGATAGTGAACCACGTAAACCAGGGCGAGGTACTATCTATGCTTACTCCAAACCGAGTTTATACCGCCGCTGGTTACAAGCAGCTTGCAACTGGACATTGAAGAATCACACAGAGGGCGAACGCTTGCTCTTTATTAATGCCTGGAATGAGTGGGCAGAAGGTACACATCTTGAGCCTGACCGGCGCTTCGGTTACGCAAACTTGCATGCGACTATGGATGTTATCCGTAATTTAAGGGGCTAGCGATGGCATACCATACAACACTTTTTATGCGTCGCTTTAAAAAGTCACTCAAAGTTCTGCGTGAAGAAGGCCCGCGAGAATTGATTAAACGCATAAAAGTTGTCGTGACGAGCCATCAGCGGAATGAACTGTCAACCAAAACTCTGAAAACTTTGGAGTATGATACATCGCCTGTGCATTTTATAGGTAGCAAATTTAACCAAGAAGGTCTTGAAAGAGCATTGGAGAACCTCAGGGAAAAGCCTTTCGTCCTGGCTATCTCACAAGACAATTATCTGAAAGTTGTTGGCGGAGTGCAGCTGAAGATAGCTGATCAGCAGCGTGAAATGAATGATAAAGGACTTTCTTACTTGCATCTTTCACCCTTCAAAGCTCGTACGACCCTGGATTTCAGTAATAAACCTGGTGTAATGAATCTTGATCTTGATGGTCAATTTATCGGTTACGCTGATGATGAGACTCTGCTTTCAGCTTTTACCTCTCTGGCGGAAGCTGGAACTCTTAGAGAAATCGCTATTCACCACTTGATCGGCTGGAAACTAAGTTACGTAGAACAATTACTGATTCTGACAAAAAATGTACCAGTTCATTTCTGGCTGCATGACTTTTTCTCAATTTGCCCTAACTACAAACTGCTACGGAACGATAGAGAATATTGCCACGCTCCTGAACCTCGTAGCAATGCCTGCCAACTATGCATATATGGCAGCATTCGACCTTTGCATTACCAGGCTTTCCGTAGCTTATTCCAACGGTTTCCGATTCAAGTGATTTCACCATCTGAGTTTGCACTTGATCTTTGGTGTGAAAAATTCCCAATAAATCCCAACGAGGTGCGTGTGGTTCCTCATGCCAAGTTGGAATGGTGCGAAGATTTGAAGGGGTTCAATAAACAAGAGCCACTGAAGGTGGCTTTCGTGGGTTATCCAGTATTACACAAGGGTTGGCAAACCTGGTTGAATCTTACAAATCAGTTTGGTAAAGACTCGCGTTACAAGTTTTTCCTATTCTCCGCAAATAGGCAACCCTCTTACAACTTTGATAATATATCAGTAGAAGTTACGAGACAAAACCGATCTGCAATGATCGATGCCTTACGTAAGAATGAAATAGATGTCGCATTTTTATGGTCTATCTGTCCGGAGACCTTTTCTTTTACACTCTACGAGGCTCTTGCGGCGGGTTGCTTTGTGATTACCAACCCTGCCAGCGGTAACATCCAGGCGTATATCAAAGCTAATCCAGCCGCTGGATTAGTTGTAGATGATGAACATGCCCTGATGGAACTATTTGAGGGAAATACTTTGGTGGATTATATCGCTGAACATCAGGCGGACGGTAAAAAAGGTGCAAATCTAATCATTAATCATATTATTTGAAACCCGATCTTTTTCGAGATTGTGTCTTTTTGGTGTAACTCAACAATACCGGAAGAGTAAACAACGACCTTCTTAACAAGTAGATGAAAGTGAGGAGAAAATTGAAGATTTATCTCCTTGAAATTCTGGTAAAATTGCCAAGTTAGTTCAAAAAACTGCAATACACTAACAAAAAACAAGATTAAAAAATAAGAGGAAAATTATGAAAAAAAGGGTAAATAATTCTATTGTTTTAGTACTTCTAGTGGCTTTGATAGCTCTACTTTCAGCATGTGGTTCAAAACAGCCAACACAGAACTTACCAGTAATTGTTTCAACAGAACAGCAGAGTGATACACCAGAAGAAGTTATTGTAAACACACCTTCAGTGGTTTTGCTTAGAAATTTTGACTGTACCGTGGTTACAGACGTTTCCCAGTCTGAATGCCGGGCATTAGTTGTGTTTTATAATGCAACTAATGGTGATGGTTGGCTTAACAAATCTGGCTGGTTGGAAAGCCCCACTGTTTCAAATTGGTATGGTGTAACAGTCTATGAAGGTCACGTCTCGGGGCTTGACCTTTCAAAGAACCAACTTAGCGGGATCCTGCCTATAGAACTTGGAGACTTGACTTATCTAGGTTATTTAGGTTTAAATGACAACCAACTCACGGGTAACATCCCATCTGAACTGGGCAAACTAACAAATTTGCGAGGATTGGCTCTTTCAAATAATCAACTCAGTGGTAATATTCCAGCTTCATTGGGGAACCTTACAAAACTAACTTCAATCTACCTGTCCTCCAACCAGCTTTCAGGAAGCGTTCCTTCAGAGCTGGGTAACTTGGTTAACTTAGAATCGCTAAACATTCACAATAATCCATTGTCTGGTAGCCTGCCGGTGAGTTTAGTCAATCTGACTTCTTTGCAGAGTTTTAGCTTTTTTGGTACTTCTCTCTGTGAACCTCCAACTTCAGATTTCCAAGAATGGAAATCTACAGTTACGCAGTGGTATTCGACGGGAACTGTATGCAAATAGAAGTGAGGCAAAAAATATGCCATGCTTTTTCTAACTAAGTCATGAATAAGAAGAGCCAAATCCATCAAGAGAATTTGGCTCTTCTTTGTTTTACGAAATTCACAATTGGTCGTTGTTGAATTAGTATTAATCTGATCCCAGGATTTTTTCTTCTTATTAGTAATGTAAACTTATAGAAAAGGGTAAGTATGAGTGGCCGATTTTTTTTAAAAAAGAATAACTGCAATACAGACAGCGTTTATCTGAAAGGCGTTTTATTGTTCATGACTTTAATAGCTATAACATCACTGGTATCACCATCACAGCCTGTAGAATCAAAAGTCATTGTTTCTGTACCCGATCGTTACAATGATCCAGAAAAAGAGGATTTCGATGGTAAATTCTTTCCTGATAGCGATAAAATCGGTAACGCCCCTCACATAATTTTTCTTCCCTTTATTAAAAATGGCGAACCACTTCCATCTAAGTTTGACAAAAATGCTCCTGTAAGTGGTACGACTGAAGCAAGTCTCTCACCCGTCTTGAGTTGGAACATCAGTGACAATACCACCAGATATGAATATTGTTACGACACCACAAATGATGGCGCTTGTGGTACCTGGACGTCGACAGGAACTAATAACTATGCGGGTTTGTGGAACTTACAACCTGCTACAACTTATTATTGGCAGACTCGAGCTTGGAATGGCGCTTATGGTCCGACATACGCCAATGGCAGTGCAAGTGCATACTGGTCTTTCACAACTGCGGTCATGGTGCCAGGCGTATTCAACAAGAACGCACCTGCAAGTGGCACCACAGCAGTGAGCCTCTCACCTATTCTGAGCTGGAACATAAGCGCAAATACCACTAAATACGAATACTGCTACGATACTGCCAACGATGGCAATTGCAGCAGCTGGATCTCGACCGGAACCAATAACTATGCAGGCCTAAGAGGTTTAGAACCCGAAACCACATACTATTGGCAAGTGAGATCCTGGAATGGCACATACGGACCGACCTACGCAAATGGCAGTGCAAGTGCATACTGGTCTTTCACAACTGCGATTATGTTACCGGGCGCTTTCAACAAGCACGCACCTGCCAACGGCACGACCAGGGCAACCTTATCTCCAATTTTGAGTTGGAACGTTAGCAGCAATGCGACCGAATATGAATACTGCTTTGATACTACCAATGACGGGAATTGCTCTTCATGGATATCAACCGGTACCAATAACTACGCAGGCTTAAGAGATTTAGAACCCGCAACCACGTATTATTGGCAAGTGAGATCTTGGAATGGCACCTATGGACCGACTTACGCCAATGGTAGTGCCAATGCCTATTGGTCTCTTACAACTCTCGCGTCAGACGTTTGGATAATGGACAATTGCTCTTTTACTGAAAACAGGACTGGAACTTATCAGTATATTACTTGCGAGATGTACAACAACACTTTAGTCAGTATAAAAAGTGTCAAGCTATATGTTGACCTGTACGATTCTGATGGAACTTTGATTGGGACAGATTTCGCGTACACCCTACTTGATCTAGTTCATCCCCAGGAAATTGCGTGTGTAAGAATTTCTTTCCCAGCAATGACAAATTTGTCACATTATTCGCTTTACCGTAGTTATTCTATTGCAGCCAATGAATTGCGTCCTCCCTTAGCAATTTCCAACCATTCTGGTAGTGCTGAACCCTATGGTTATGAGGTTTTGGGAATAATAACCAACAATTCTCAAGTTACATTAGAAAAGGTCAGTGCTGTTGATACACTCTATGATAGTGGAGGCTTGGTAATTGGTTGTGATTATGCATACATTAATCAAGATCCAGCTAATTTAGCACCTGGTCAACAAAGTTCTTTTAGAATTTATACTTTGATGAAGGACCCGTACCTCATCGCACGATATAAACTTCAGGCGGATGGCAGCATTCTGACAACCGATTCTAGTGATTGAGACTGGATTTGGATTGGATTTATTGAGGACTTAGTATCTATCTTGCCAAAAAATCATCCCAATGGGATGATTCGAACCGCCAACAGTTTAGAGCGAGTCAATAAGGAGATTTGCAGACGTAACAGAGCGGTTGGCGTTTTTTCCGAACGAAGCTTAATGTCTCATATTGATCTCTGCTTCATTAATGGAGAGAGATGAGGAGTGGCAAATTGATAAAAACTATGAAAAATTTTGACTCATATTTACAAAAAAGGTTTGCATAATCCAAAGCTACTCTGTTATAATTATATTATAAAGCTGAAAATTGGGGAAGAATTTTTAACTAAGGAGAGTGTAGCGATGAAGAAACATAAAACAATTGTATTTTTGGTCATTCTTTCAATCCTGTTTAATGGAGTAACTACTGGCATAGTTTCGACTAATGCCCAAAGCCCAGATCAAGAAGGCAATAATCCAGCTAATTCTTTCAGCATATTAGCGCAGAAAGGTGCCGAGACGATCGGAGTCACACAAATCGAGGGAGACCTCGGAATTGCCGAGGAGGAGACAGTGCCAATTGGCAGCTGGGAGGCAGGTGGTGAGATCTACCTTGGTCCCGAAAGCCTGGCTGGCACAGTTCTGAACGAAACCGATGCTTATTATGAACTGTTAGCAGAGAAAACATGTGACACAACGGTGGTTAGCGAAGACAATACGCTGACCACTGTTGTTTTAACCCCTGGTGTTACATGTTTCGAGGGAGACGTAGTGTTTCCAGAAGAAATGCTCGTAGAAGCTGACACAGATGACAGCGTGGATTACCTTATCCGGATCACGGGAAGCGTGGAGTTTCCAAGCTTTAGCAAAGTTGTTTTGACCAATCCGAAACAAGTTGAAGCCATCACCTGGCAGGTTGAAGGGGATATAACGATAGGTGAGCAGAGCCAGTTGGCAGGCACAGTACTAAGCAAAGCTGACATCCGCCTGGGTGAGAAGGCTGCGATTGTCGGTCGGTTGATTTCCTTAGAGGGCTCAATCTACGCTAACGAGAACAAGGTCACCTTCCAGGTTGAGCAGGTCGTAGAGCCGGAACCCGTGGAGCCAATCGAGGAGCCAACCCTTGAACCAACAGAAGAACCCACACCCGAGCCAACCGAGGTACCTACAGTTGAACCGACACAGGTACCAACTGAATTGCCTACGCCTGAACCGACAGCAGAACCGACTCAAGTGCCAACTGAAGTGCCAACAGAACTCCCCACTCTCGAGCCAACATCGGAGCCGACCGAGAAACCGATTCCGGAGCCAACCGAAGTACCTACAGCTGAACCGACAATAAAGCCGACGGTTGAGCCAATTTCTGAACCAACGGTTGAACTTACCCCTGAACCTACCCCGGAACTAACAGAGGAACCCACACCTGAACAAACTCAGGAACCGACCGAGGAGCCAACACCCGAACTAACTGAAGAATATACACCGGAACCCACAGTAGAACCCACACACGAACCGACTCCTGAGCCAATGCTTGAGTCTGAGGTGGAACCTGAAATTACTATCTCGCCAACACCTGAGTTGGTTCCTAGCACAGTTTCTCCAATCCTGCAACCTATGGCAGGAGAATTTGTTCCAACGCCGTTGTTGCCAAATGGTTATATTTACCTGAAGTATCCAACATTCAAGTGGACTTTAGTTGCGGGTGCAAGCTTTTACAATATCCAGATCTACGCAAATAGTAGTTTGGTTATAAACAAGATTGTTCCTGCCAGCGCCTGTGGCACCACAAATTGTTCAGCTGTAATCGGCCCACTACCATACATTTCACTATATTATTGGAGAGTAAGCGCTTATGATGGCAATTGGCGGCCTTGGAGTTCGTTCAAGTACTTCACACGTCTGAACCCTATCCCAACCCTGGTGGCGCCCAGTGGTACGATTTCTATTCGCAATCCCCAATTCCAATGGAAGCCGATCCCGGGGGCGACTCACTACAACATAGAACTGTATAAGGGTGGCGGCTTGTATACTTACCTGACTCTTACCAGGAATGCTTGCAGTTCAACGATCTGCCAGGTAAGGCTATCCAACAACCTTCCGACAGGTAATTACTCCTGGCGGGTTAAAGTATACATCGAGGGCAGTTGGAACGCATTCAGTGCGTATAAATATTTCACACTCCAACAGCCATATCCTCAATTAATAGCACCAACCGGAGTTATCTCAATAACAAACCCACAGTTCAAATGGAAGCCTTCATCAGGGGCTACTATTTACTTTATCGAACTTTACTACCAGGCAAGCCTGTACACCTACATGACCCTCACTAATAACGCCTGCAGTTCGGTTATCTGCCAGGTGAGATTATCAAACAGTTTACCTGAAGGTAATTTCTATTGGAGGGTAAAGGCGTATGGTGGAGGAATATGGGGTCCGTTCAGTCCCTTTATGTACTTCACAGTGCCGCCACTCTGGGGCACTGAAATTGAGCCCAATGATATCAGTCCGCAATACTTACAGCACATTGGGCTGGATTATTACGTAGCCGCTGGTGTCCAAAAATTGGGTGATATTGACAAGTTCAGTTTTGACGCGGTCAGCGGCAGAACCTATGTAATCGAGTTGTATAATCTCGATAAGGTGTTGGGGACGGAAGGCGAATATTGTAGTAGTAGGGGGTACCAAGGGATGGCAATAGACCTCTTTAACAGCTCAGGAACACGAGTAAGCCATCAATGCCAGGCTGGAGGGAATGGCGATGTGGCTCACATGATCTCGCATACAGCCACAATGACTGGTCGGTACGTGATCCAGGTTTATCCAAACAGTACGAGTGTCATTGGAAATTACTACTTGCGCATCCTGCCGAAATTTAACGAACCTGGGGCAAAATGGGATCCAACGACCATGGAGCCTAATAACATGCCTGACAACGCTTATCAAGTCGGGATCGGACTAAATAATAGCCTTACATCCGCAATCGAGTGGCGCAACCCGGATTATTATACAAGTTATGTTGACGAGGATTGGTACCGATTTTATGCGATTGCTGGCAGGACTTATACCGTTCAGCTTTACAACGTAGCCAATATTCTGGCGGGGGGGAGAGGGGTTTACCTGACCCTTTTCGATTCACTTATGAATCAATTAGGGTATGGGGTTGCCAATGGCGACGGGAATGTTCACTCAACCGTCACGATGACAGCAGGTCAGAGTGGGTGGTATTACTTTAGGGTTCTACCCGATAGCGTTATTGTGGCAGGAAGTTACCGTATACGGGTATTGCCAAAGTACAATGAACCTGGTGCCGCTTGGGACTCTTCCCTTGAATCGAATGATCGCTGGACACTCTCTTATCCTATAGAATTAGGAGTGGGAAACGCATTGCCAACATCCATTCTAATGAGAGATCCATCTTTCTATACAATTCGCGCAGACGATGATTATTTTCATTTCTCGGTGGTACAGGGTGGAGTTTATTTGGTTGAGATTTTGAATGTCGCAGACAACCTTAAGGATTATTGGTTTTCGCTTTATGTTTATGACCCGAACATGAACCAGGTGGCTCGGGATTATGGTGACGAGACTGATCCTGCAGTATTTAGGTCGATTACATTTACAGCAGGTGCAACGGGAACATATTATGCGCGTATTTATTCAGACAATGGGTCCAAGTACGGAAATTACACAATCCGAGTAACGAGAACGAACTGACAAATTGGTAAACAGCATAGCCCGCTTTCCAGTGCGGGCTATGCTGTTCTCAGGTTGAATCTTAAACGGGATTGAAACAAGAAGGTCATAACAGAGGTTTTATTTTTATTGCTGCAGACCGTTAAAATTGACAATCGAAAAATAGTCCACTCTGGTGTTTGCATCATGGATAATTGCTCTCTTTATGATAGCGCATGAGGATGTATCTATTTTTTGCTTGAGAGGTTTACAACAACACCACAAGCGTAAAAAATTTTTCAAAGGTGTTGACCTTTATTATGCCAACGGAAATTTGATTGATTCCGATAACTCATTTGCTTACCTTTCAATAATCCATCCTCAGAAATGCGCTTGTGTTGATGTCATGTTTGAAAATTCTGTAAATTTTGACTACGTGGAAAACTACGGTAACACTCAGGAAACCGATGAAAGAAAATCCTCTCTTTCGATTTCCAAGCATTCGGTGAACCCGGATAATCATGGTACTTATGAGACCCTGGAGTTCATTACCAATAACAATGCCAGCACTATCAGCAATGTAAATGCCATAGCCTCGCGTTACACAGGTAATGGTTTTATAGTAGGCTGTGATTCGGACAATATTCATGCGGATCCAACCTACTTAGCACCTGGCTGACAACGTTCATTTGATATTTCCCCATGTCTCCCAGATCACTATGCCATTACCCGTTATAATTTACAAGCCGATGGTTTGATATATTCTCCAAACCCACTTGACGAGATGGTTTGCGAAAGGATAAAATTGAAATCAAAGATGGCAAGAGGCGGTATTTGAAAAAAACAACCATCAGTTACTTCCTAAAAAAAAGTTTGCCAGTCATAATAGCGGCTCTTGTGCTTCTTTTGATCGAATTTGCAGGATTTAACCGCGCCTTCACGATTGGTGCAATCACAGACTTGCCCAGGGAGGTACTGGAAATCAATGACGGTGTTCTTGATAATTTTGAATATCAAGATAACTTTCTGATCGCAGAAGGATCTGATCCTAAAATTCAGTATCGGGATCTCAACATGAAAATCAGGGGGATTGATATCAATTGTGAACCGACCTCGGATAGTAATTCCAGCCAGATTTTTTTTGCCACTCCAGATCGTCCAGTTTCTGAAGACAATTCATTAAGAATATCGCTGACAAAAGATGATAATGTCTTTTTCTTGCCAACAACAGTCTTTGTGACTTATTTGAGGTTAGATCTTGCAACAGATGCCGGGGAAACTTTGGTCTGTACGGATATTGTCCTCAATCCAGAAATTGAATTCCAAGCGAATTTATTACGTTTTCTCGTTTATATTTTGGTGCTTTTCTTGGCTGCTATGGTCAGCCTCAAATTTTCGCAACAACAGTTGGACGCCTGGTTTTATCATTGGGGAGGATGGATAATTACCCTGTTTGGATTGGTTATTGTTTCAATTGATCTAAGCTACCCCTTGGTCTTTACTTACGATTCAGGTCATTATTTATGGTTAAGCGAACTAATCGAAAAAAATGAATTTGCCAATTGGGATATTATCCGAAATTTAATCTTTCCTCTGCATTTGTTCCTCTCCAAACAAATTTTCACCGATAGCAATATCGGTTTGAAAATTCCGATGATTATTTACCACCTGGGGCTCTATTTCAGCCTCTACTTCCTGGTGAAAATGGCTGCCGAAATAAAGAAAGGCTGGAAGCAGGTTGTATTAGCACTTGTAATTGGAGTGTTTATCGTCCTAGACCCTACAATCACAGGTTATTACCATGCTGTATTAACCGAATATATGGCAGCAACATTAGCGGCAGCTGCGTGCCTTTTGGCTTTTACTCTATATAAGTCCGCTTGGTATTCTGATTCATTCTGGATCGCAAATATCCTCTTAGTGTTGATTTCAATCGTTGGGTGGCATATAAAGCAACCATATCTGGGGATTGGTTTGTATCCATTCTTTATCGGATACGTACTGAAGTTGCTAAAAAACTCCAAATTCAAAGCATGGTTGGTTGCGGGTGGAGTTACTATCGTTATGATTGGGTTGTTGTTCAGCTCAACTATCGCTTGGGAGGAATTTCTCGCGAGGCGTGGTAATCCTCTAGATGTAAATCGCCAATTCAGCACCTGGCTTGTAAGCTATCTTTCTAATCAATCAGAGGAAGCTACAACAGGAGATAACGATATCTTAAAACACACGATAAAGAAGTATCTGACTTCGAGCAATTTCTTTTATTTCGATCGTGCTGAGATGAGCATGATCAATTCTCCTTCTCTGATAAGAGCAGCACAAAACGGGCAGATTGCGCATAACATCTATAGTGTCGGAAAAAGCAATATGGTGGCTTCAGATTACTTTAGAGAAGTGCTACAGCCTTACAATGAAGTAAGTCATCCTCCTGAGGCACTTAATAACCTGATGCTCTCGCGAATCAAATCCTCCAACTTTCTTTTCACCATCGGGTATTTAACTCTGCCGTTTCTTATGATAATCTATTTAATATGGTGGATAAGGAAAAAAGATACGTTAAGTGCGACCGGTATTATTTTAGCCGGTACAGCGGGGTTAAATGCATTTGTGCATACCATTTCTGGCGCAGGTCCACTGGATCGTTACTTCTTCTGTGGTTATCCATTGGTTATGGCAGCTTGGATTTGTGGATTGATAGCAATTCTTCGCTTTGTGAACAAGGAAAGGCGATCAAGCGGTAAAATAGAAGCACTAACTACTAACGACTAAACACTAATGAAACTTGTTATCCTCATCCCAGCGTATAACGAATCTGAGTCTATCGCTCAGGTTATTCGATCCATGCCCGAACAGATCGAAGGGATTACCCACATTCAAGTTTTGGTTGTTGATGATGGCTCCAAAGATGATACTGCTGTTTTGGCGAGGGAAGCCGGAGCAATGGTGGTATCACATCCCTATAACCAGGGCGTTGGAAAAGCTTTCAATACAGGTCTAACAGCTGCACTGGAGATGGGTGCGGATATTATGGTCAACATTGATGCCGACGGGCAGTTTTCTCCCAATGATATCCCTCTGCTAATTAAACCGATCGTTGATGGAAAAGCCGATTTTGTTTCAGGTAATCGCTTTCGCACGGCGGATGGCAAACTGGTTCGCCCGGACTACATGTCCAAGATCAAATTCTGGGGAAATCAGCGTATGTCTGACCTGATTAGCTTTATCACCGGTAAACGTTATGATGACGTTAGCTGCGGGTTCCGAGCTTACTCCAAGGAAGCTTTGATGCGTTTGAACCTGACTGGCAAGTTTACCTATACGCAAGAATCATTCTTAGACCTCGCCAACAAGGGCTTGGTAATCAGAACGATACCAGTAGATGTAAAGTACTTCCCTGAGCGCAAGTCGCGCGTAGCAGGAAGCATTATGAAGTACATGTTCCAAACCTCAAAAATCATCTTTAGAGCCTATCGCGATTACAACCCGCTAAAATTTTTCGGGCTGTTGGGCTTGGCACCCTTCTTAATCGGCCTGGGACTTGGCATCTTTATGATTGTTCATTATCTGACCACCGGAGCGTTCTCACCCTACATCTTTATCGCCTTCAGTGCAGTATACCTCGTTACCCTTGCCATATTGCTCTGGGTGGTGGGAATCTTAGCAGACATGTTTGTGCGCATCCGCTTGAATCAGGAACAGTTACTCTATGCAGAAAAAAAGCGGCGCTATGATGATAGAAAAAGCGAGGCTAATCTATGGCATTAGAAGATTTAATTGACAAGATCTTAAAGACTAATTGGTCTGAAGAACAAATCAATAAATTTATCGGTCCATATAATGGATCTTTTTTTACTTATTCAACCGATCACTTGGTACGCAGTAACGCTGCTTCAGGCGGGACGGTCACAGCGATCCTGGAAAGTTTGCTTAACCGAGGTGAAGTCGATGCCGCAGTAGTATGCGTTCTGGAGGTTATCGACGGAAAAGTTGAAGCAAACTTCAGGCTTGCAAGAACTCATGAGGAATTGCTTGAAGCACAAGGGAGTAAGTATATCTCCACCCGCTTCAGCTCCCAAGCAATGGAGCTAATCCGGAATTTCGAGGGCAAGCTTGCTGTAGTGTGCTTACCATGTGATGCTAAACTACTCAGCAAAGTTACAGAAAGATCACCGGAGCTGAAAGAAAAGATAGCTTGCGTCATAACGCTATTTTGCGGGCACCTCTCCCAGCCAGACCTGACTCAACTTATCGTTGATCGCTTACGTCCCGAACCGGAAGCTCAATTGAAGGATTTTCGCTACCGATCCGGTCATTGGCGCGGTAGACTGATCGCGGAGTATGAGGAAGGGCACGTGGTTTCAAAGAAGTTTTCAGCTTTTAGCAAGTATCAGAACCTGTATTACTTTTGTGAAACCAAGTGTATGCATTGCTATGATCACATTGGCTACTTCGGTGATATCGCTTGTGGCGATATTTGGCTTCAACGAATGAAAAATGATCCCATCAAACATTCAGCTGTTATCGCCAAAACAGAGCGAGGATTGCGCATCCTAGAAGATACTGCCAAGGATGGTTTGTTAGTTGTCGAACCACAGCCTATTGTGGAAATTGTAGAAGCACAATCACGCTCCTTCAAGATCCACTACAACATCTCTGCTCGGGCAAAAGCAGGCGAAAAGCTAGGACTGAATATCAAAGATGAAGTGAATGAGAAAGTGCGCTGGTCTGATTATCAGATAGCTCGGATTATCTTAAAGAACTATTTGCTAACCCAAACTGAAGAGGGTCGGGAAAAAGTGCGTAATATGTCGCGGCAAAAGGTCACCTTGCAGCTTTACTTGCTAAAAGCATTGGAGGTGCTCTAATGACTGGCAAACAATACGCTATTATGGGGGGGTCGGTATGGGGCAACCGCGGTGCTGAAGCGATGTTAATGACTGTGATCGCGGAAATCAGGAAATTTGATCCTAAAGCGATCTTCAATGTTTATAGTATTTACCCTGAGAAAGACCGTGTATTGGTTCAGGATGAAAACATACGCTTTTTGAGCGGAAAGGCACTTACTGTGGCGATCACCCATTTCTTATGGGCGCTGCTGGCAAATCTATTTCATTTAATGAGGATAAAAATTCCCTTACCGAAGTCAGTCGCGACCCTGCGAGAATCCGATTATTTGCTCGACATCGGTGGAATCACCTTTTCTGACGGACGTGCTTTACAGTTACTCTATAACGTGTTCACAATTTGGCCAGCAATGTTGCTTGGCGTGCCAGTGATCAAACTTTCCCAAGCCATGGGACCGTTTAAGACCACCCTCAATCGCAGGCTGGCAGAACATTTTCTACCCAAATGTGAACGCATTTTTACCCGTGGCAGTATGACCCATGAGTATGTCCAGGCTTTACCGGGGTTGGACGGCAAGATAGAACAAGCAGCCGACATTGCCTTCTTGTTTGAATTGGATTACAGCCTTTCGCTAGAAAACGAAGAAAAAGCTGCTAACCTACGGTCGAAGATACTAGAATGGAAAAAAGCCGGCGACAAAGTGATCAGCATCGTGCCCAGCAGTCTTGTTTTGAAACGTTCTCTCAAGCAAGGCACCGATTATCCGGGCAAACTGCTGAATTTATACCTGAACACCAAAGGCAAACCATTCCGCTATGTTTTTTTACCTAATGGCACCCGTGAGGGTTCAGAAGAAACTATGAACAACGATATCATCGCCATCGACGCGGTCCGCGAAAAATTCCGGCAAGAGCTCTCCGCACAGGAGTTTGAAAAAATAGAGTGGGTGGATTACGATATTAATACTCGGGGAGTTCGCGAGATCATTGGAGCAACCGATGGGTTAGTGTCGTCACGCTTTCATGCGATGGTAGCAGGGCTTTCGCTCTGTGTGCCAACGATGGTAATCGGCTGGTCGCATAAGTATCGTGAAACTTTGGCTGATTTTGGCATGCAAAACTACGCTATCGATTATAAAAACACTGACCTGAAAATAGTGAAAGCATACCAGGTGTTCTTGGATAATATGGATTCCATCAAAGCGCAATTAGCAACCAGAATTGACGGGGTGAAAGCATCTTCAATCAAACAATTCGAGTATTTAAGGCAAATGAGCATTGGATAAAAAGAAGATTTTTAGCATCTTCAAATGGCTCTGGCTCGTGCTGGTTTTGGCTGCAGCTGGATATTATTTTTATCGTAACTGGGAACAAGTTATCAATCTTATTAGCCAAATTAGTGCCTGGCGCATTGTTCTATCGTTAGTTTTACTGATAATCGGGAAAATGTTCTTAGTTTTGCTGGTGCAATATTCGGTCAATAGTGAAAGCTGGCATCCAAAATATATCGAGACATTAGGTATCTATGGGCTCTCCTCACTTGGAAAATATATCCCAGGAGGGATCTGGCAATTTGTAGGACGCTTTGGGGTTTACAAAGTTAACGGATTATCCAGTAAGGCATCTACACGTGCGATGATTTTGGAGAATATTTGGCTGCTGGGATCTGCAGTTGCCACGGGGGTCATTGGGGTCTTTTTAACCCGATTCGATTTGATCGCCGGACTGCTGAACTTGCCTAACCACCAATGGCTGGCAATATTGTTTACTATCCTGGCACTGGGTCTGTGGATAGTCATGTTGAAGATCGTTCATAAGACCATGCGCCGCCACACAGCCGAAAACATCCCAAGTATTTTCGTTGTTGCAGGTGTAGGTTTGTTGCTTTGGACGTTTATTGGAGGCAGTTTCTTCGTTATGTTCCACGATTTTCCTTTTTCAGCTGCTCCGCTTTTTATTGGGGGATATGCCGTCAGTTGGGCAGTGGGTTATATTGCCGTATTTGCTCCAGGTGGTTTAGGCGTTCGCGAAGCAGCTTTGGCGTTTGTGTTTTCCAATATTGCTTCAGTAGAAATGATTGCAGTTTATGCTGCAATGAACCGTATCATCTGGGTAATTGCGGAAGTCTTATTTGGATTGGTAGGCATGGTTCAGAAACAGGGTATGCAAACAAATCAGCCTGAGGATGAAAATATTGCGACGGCGAATTTAGAGGTGGAAAAACAAATAAAAGCAACTTCTCTCGCTTCAGACAGCCAAGATATGTTTGAGGCCAAGTAATTTCAAGACGGCTTAATTTCAGCAAACGAGCTAAAATCAGCTTATTATCCCTATTGTTCTTGGTTATTGTCTGAAGATTGTAAAGCTTCGGCAGTTTGGCTTGTTACTTATCAGATTTTGAAACACAAAGAAGATCGTTACACAAATTTCTGTCACTGCCAGGAGGTAGAGCCAATCAATTTGGTTTGGTGTTGAGCTTATTGAAGATGGGGCATCAGTTACCATAAGCATAAGCATGAGCATTAAGGCTACTGTTTGCGTAGGACTGAGGGTGAGCGGGAGGTTATGTCCGTCGCTAAGGCTAAGTATTTGCAATAAGCATTGAAATATGAAGACGTGAGCCGTCAGGCACTTGGCGTCAATTTCTATAATTCTTAGCCTTTATCCTGTATTCGTCTCCACCAAAAATTCGTTGCTATAATTAGCCAATGCAATAAATAATAGGAAACCATTATGAAGACAATCAACTTAGCACTGCTTGGATTTGGGAATGTCGGTAAGGCTTTTGCCCGCTTGTTGACTGCGAAAAAGCAGGAGTTACAAGCACATTTTGGATTTGACCCGCGCATCACGGCAATCGCAACCGGAAGCCATGGGGTTTGCCTCGACCCAAACGGAATCGATGAGCAAAACTTACTTAACCTCTTAGACAGCGTAGAACCATTAGAACTATCTGTTTTGGATAAGATGGACTTCAAAGGAGATATGTTCGATTTCATTCGGCAAGCCCCCGCCCATGTATTGGTCGAAACCACACCCGTAAATCCACGCTCTGGCTTACCTGCGCTGGATTATCTGCGGGCTGCAGCAAAACGAGGACTTCACCTTATCACTGCCAACAAAGGTCCGGTGGTCTATGGTTTTCGGGAACTGACCGAGCTGACCAAGGAGCATGGGCGCCTCTTTCGGTTTGAATCCACTGTAATGGATGGTGCTCCAATTTTCTCGCTTTTCCGGGGTCCGCTCGCAGGGGCGAAGCTGCATGGCTTTTATGGGGTTCTCAATTCCTGCACTAATCTGCTCCTTGACCGCATGCGTGGGGGTGAAACTCTCGAGCAGGCAATTGCCTATGGCGCTTCGATTGGCATCACTGAGACTGACCCTAGTAATGATGTTGATGGATGGGATGCTGCTATCAAAGTGGCTGTCCTTTCGAATGTTTTAATGGGCCAAAACCTGACCCCTATGGATGTAAAACCGATCGGTATCCGCAGGATCACACCCGAAATGATTGCATCGGCGGAATCCCAAGGAAAGCGTTGGAAGCTAGTCTGCCAGGGAGGCTGGCAGGATGGGCACTATCAGGTTAGCGTAAAGCCGGAAATGGTGGAGCCAAGCTCTCCGCTTTATACCGTTGATGGAACTTCTTCTTATGTGAACTTTGCACTGGACGTGCTCCCTGGATTGGGCATTTTAGAGACAGATCCCAGCCCTAAAACAACCGCATTCGGGCTTCTGGCGGATCTGATCGACATTGTAAAGAGTGAGACCAGATGAGCATTGTCTACCTAGGGCTTGGAACCAATCTGGGCGACCGTAAACAAAACATTAGCAAAGCCATTGAAGCAATCTCGCTGAAAATGAGTATCTCGAAGCAATCTTCACTCTACGAAACAACAGCCTGGGGCTATACTGACCAACCTGATTTTCTCAACCAAGTGATCCAGGTTGAGACCAACTTGAGCCCGCTCCGCTTATTGAATTTCCTCAAGAAAACTGAGGTAGAGCTGGGACGAGTCGAAAACTTTCGCTATGGACCTCGCCTGATCGACATCGACATCCTTTTTTACGATGATTTGATAAAAACTACAAGTCGCCTACAAATCCCTCACCCAAGGATACCAGAAAGGGCTTTTGTTTTAGTGCCTCTGAATGAGATCGCGCCTGGATTTGTTCACCCAGTTTTGAAGAAAACGATAGCAGAACTGTTAGCAGAGCTTCCGAATAAGACTGGAGTATGGCTATGCGAGTAGCACTGGCTTTTGTGGCGGTCTGTCTGCCTGGTTTGGCTTGGTGGCTTTGGCTGGGAGATCATGAACAAGATGGTGGCGAGGCTCTGGCGCGAATATTTGCGGTTAGTGCTAGTGTCATAACTCTCGGAGCATTAGCCTTTTACACAGTCAGGCTCAAAATTACCCCACTGGCAATCGGATTATTGCTAAGCTTATTCATTGGGCTGGTATTGACCGGCTTGATCCACAGTTGGAAAACCGCATTCAACAAGACTTGGTTAATCGCCTTGTTTGTGCTGGCTATTTTTACGATCTGGCGAATTTGGCAAGCACGGGAACTGGTTTTCCCCAATTGGGTCGACTCTCAGCACCATGTCTTGATCATCCGCAAGATCATTGAAAATGGCGGCTTGCCGAGCACGCTCGAACCTTATCTGCCTGGACCTTTTTACTATCACTTTGCATTCCATGCGGTTACTGCATTTTTCTCAGTATTGAGTGGTTTAGCCCCGGAACGGGCTGTCTTGATTTTGGGGCAAGTGATAAATGCCTGCGTTGGAATCTCAGTTTATGCTCTGGCGAAGGCTATAGGCAAAGACTGGCGGATTGGGGCAATGGCAGCGTTTTTTGTCACCTTCGCGACCAAAATGCCTGGGTACTACCTGACTTGGGGCCGCTATACTCTTTTAATGGGGGTAATGATATTGCCGGTGGCAATGGCGGAGGTAATACAGGTGAAGGAAAATCACGAACATTGGTGGCAAATGACAGGATTGACTCTCCTTACCGCCGGGACCCTGCTCAGCCATTACTTTGCGGCATTTTTATTAGCGCTCTTCCTGATTATCCTTGCGATACTCTGGTTCGCTCGCAGCTTGAAGGCTAAGCGCTTTTACTGGAAGGAGCTTATCTGGCTGGCTGGTCCACCTTTGGCTGGGCTAGTACTCGTTTCTCGATGGTATTGGCGCGTGTTCCGCTATTCACTCGGAGTCTTCCAACCAGCTGTTACGCTTTCAGCAGGAGCAGCCGGGGACGTCAACCAATGGCATTACTATTGGATGCTGGTGGGTCCTTATAGCGGGTATGTCGTCCTGGCATTAGCGCTTATCGGCGCACTGGCAGGTCTATTTCATACGAAAACGCGTGGGCTCGCCGTGTGGGGCTTGCTTGTGGCTTTTTTAGCGCTGCCGCTGGGGCTGAGTGTGGCTCCTTTTCGCAGTGACCACTTTGCGCTGGTGCTGTTTTTACCGGCGTGCTGCTTTGCCGCTTTGGGCTTGGAGTGGGCAAGCGGTCTGTTCCAGCAGTTTTGGCAGCCAGCTGCACTTTCAGCTAGCATGACGGCTCTCGTGGCTTTTATGCTCATCTTTGGCGCTCAAGCCAACTGGAACGCGGTCAATCCAGACACTATCTTAGCAGATCAGGCAGATCTGGCAGCTTTGGAATGGATAGACGCTCATACGCCTCCGGATGCGCGTTTTTTTATCAACACCACGCCGTGGGGCTATGAGCTTTACCGCGGGGTGGATGGTGGAGGATGGATTTTGCCAACAACGGGGCGATGGAGCCTGGCACCAACCATCTTTTACACCTTTTCGGCAGGCCAGGAGTCAATTGAGAACTGGACAGATTGGGCGAGTCGTGCCAGTAAAGTCATAACTTGTGGAACGGATTTTTGGGAGTTAGTAGAAGAAGCTGATTTAAGTTATATTTACATTCGCCAGGGACCGAATGGACTCCAAGCCCAGAATCTTACTGCTTGTGAAGGCTTGCGAAAGTTGTACGAAAATGAAGGTGTTTCTATCTGGTTGATTGATGGTTATAATCCTGAAGAATCACCTGAAAGTAATGAAGGATAAAAATGTACTGGATTATTGTTAAAACATTATCCACAATCCTAGTTTTACTTCTATTACCTGGTTGGGCAATCCTAGCAGGTACGGGTTATTGGCGCAAATGGAATCCACTCCAACGTTGGTTTCTTGCGCCCATTTTTGGTATTGTTTTTTGGCCAATCATCTATTACTCAACCCGAACTCTGATCCCTATGGTTCGTATCGGAACCAATAAATTGATTCTCATTCTGGCTGTCTGCGCAATAGTTATCCTTGTTAGTCTTCGAAAAAACTGGAAAGAACAATTCGAGCTTGGCGAGAAGGCGGGAACGGTTATTGTTGTCCTACTAGTTACATTGTTATCCCGATTAATCTTGGCATATAAATTTCCCTACTTAGCTGGCGATGACTCCCTTCATCACAGCCTTATCACCAATTTGGTGGCAACCACAGGGAAATTGCCATACAATTTATTACCATATGATTCAGCTAATCTCAACCACTATCATCTTGGATTATATGCACTAACTGGCCCCCTTCAGTTATTGGCTGGTATTACAGCACCTCAAGCCCTTTTATGGTTTTCTCAGTTTTTAAACGGTCTGTGCGGACTAGGGATTTTTCTCTTGCTAGACCGCAAGGTTACCCGTGATGCGGGAATTGTCGGGATGCTCAGCGTTGGCTTGTTCTCCATTTTCCCATCTTGGTTCATCAATTGGGGGCGCTTTACACAACTTGCCGCTCAGACAGTTTTACTGCCAGCGGCATTGATTGCATGGGAGACCATCTCGAACCATAACAGTCAACGGATAATTCTAAAAAAGCAAGATTGGATCGAATTGTTATTGGCTGGTTTGCTTGTTGCGGGAGTGTGCTTTCTCCACTTCAGGGTAGCTGTTTTCTTGCTTGGCTTGATCTTGATTTTTTGTGCTAGTGAGCTGATCAAGCCTGAGAATGGAAGACGTCATATAAAAGGATTAGCAACGCGGGTCATATTACTTGGATTAATTATCTTAATTATTATATTACCCACATTAATTTCCGGACTTCAATCTTATCTTGTACAGCGGGATCCGCAATCATTAACGAGTGCATTAACTACAAATCCCTTGTCGGAACAAAGTTATTACACAGAAGGAGACAAGGATACGTGGAAGTTAACTTGGAAGTCAATCCCATTCCTTGCCATGGGTGGGTTAGGAATGCTAGCGGGATTGTTTTCCCAGAAAAACCGACAACTCAGTTTAGCCATGCTTATCTGGACCATGGTTATGATCGCTTTTTCACAGCTATATAGGTTGAATAATCCACTGCTTGCTTTTGTAAATATCACAGCCGTTTTACTAGCCCTCTATTTACCATTTGGAATTGGTGTAGGAATTTTGTGGCATGAGCTTTTCGAGAAAACAAATCAAAGAATTTTCGAACGGATGCGCCCACTGGCAATAGGGACGATCGTACTAGCTTCCTTTTTCGCGTTTTATATGCGAACTAACGACTTCCAGGAAATTCGAGCATTTATGACCCCAATAGATGAGATTGCAATGGAATGGGTGAAAAAAAATACGGACCCAGACGCTGTCTTTGGGGTTAACACAGCTTTTCTTAATCCAGCGATTCCGTATGGAACAGATGCTGGCTATTGGCTCCCGGTTTATGCAGAACGACAGACCACAGCTATGACCTTGCTAGCTTCTTTGTCCGATGATTATATTTTTTATCTGGAACGCTCAAGAGGGATGACGGATTTATATAAAACGAGTACTATTGACACCTTATGTGCTTATGGAGTTGATTACCTTTATTCTGGTGTTAAGGAACCACTAGGATCGCAAGACTTCGTTATGATCCAGGGCTTCGAAGAAATTAATAATGTACATAAAATCTATGATAAAGATGGCGTTCAGATTTATAAAATTTGTGGGGATTAAGAGATTTGAAACCGAGACAAAAGATGAAAGTATGTATAGCCACAACAAATTTCCCAAGATGGAGGGGGGATTTTAGAGTCCCTTTTATATATGAGGCTGCCCGGGGAATTAGCAGGCATGGACTCCAGGTAAGGGTATTGACTATGCATACTCCGGGAGCTAGCACTCATGAATTCTTTGATGATATTGAAGTTTTCAGAGCCAAGTATCTGCCTGAAAACCTGGAAGTGCTCCAGAAAGATGCGTCTGGGATTCCTGAAGCCTGGCGGAGAGGTCTTCTACCCAAACTGGCAACAATTCCATTTTTAATTAGTTTTGCGAATCTGATTGGAAAACATGCCAAGGGCTGCGATATAATTCATTGTAATTGGAGTTTATCTGGATTAGCAGCCTATCTTTCTATGTTCAGGCATAAAGCTCCCTACGTGATCACTGTGCAAGGCAGCGATATTTTTAAGACAATCCATATACCGGTTGTAAGAAAATTCATTGGCGTCGCACTCAGGAAAGCAGAGCATATCATTGCACTTTCTGAAGATCTAAAGTCTGCCACCTCGCAGTTTGGAATCCCACCTGAAAAAGTAACCGTGATCCCCAATGGAGTCAATATCGATCAATTTCCAATGGGGGAGAGTTCTACAAGAAAAACACAGATAGTATTTGTTGGCTCTTTGATCGAGCGTAAAGGTGTAAACTATTTGATAGAAGCTATGGGGATTGTTACGGAAAAACATCCTGACTATAGGCTAATTTTAGTTGGTGAGGGCAGAGATCGTAACAATTTTGAAAAATTGGTGACCAGATTAGGGCTTGATGAGACAATAGTTTTCATAGGAACTCAATCCCAGCAGACGGTTAGTGAATTACTGCGAGAATCGCGCTTATTAGTATTACCCTCAATTGAAGAAGGTCAAGGTGTAGTTCTGGTCGAAGCGATGGCAAGTGGCACCCCATGCGTGGGAAGCCGTGTGGGAGGTATTCCGGATGTGATTACACCGGATGTAGGGCAGCTGGTGGAACCCAGGGATGTTCAGGGGTTAGCAGCAGCTATCAATAGGTATATCGAAGATGATGTCTTGTGGAAAAATGCCAGTCAAAAAGCACGTGAACGCGTTGAAAGAGAATATGATTGGTTTACCCTATCGGAGAAAATGATCGCGGTCTATCATCAAGTGCTCAATAAGGAAAAACGATGAGAGAGTATCAAAAAGACTTTATTACTTTATATGGGCATCTACGCATACCAGAGAAAAAGAAGTATAAACGGGGGAAAATAAAATACATCCTTCAAAGGCTCTCATCCCACAACAAACGAGGAGTGTGCTTGGATATCGGTTGTTCCGATGGGGAAATAACATTGAGTTTGAGTGATGAATTTGATTGGATTATTGGTTGTGATATTAATATTAGAGCATTAAAAATGATAAATAAAGCTTCACATGAGAATATCAGTTTTTTTTCGGGGGATGCGATGTCACTGCCCTTTGAGGACCATTCAATCGATGCGATTGTTTGCTCGCAGGAAGGTAAGGTGCCTGTTGTGACCGTTAATTGCTACATATAGCGAAGAATTAATCGTCTGCTACATACCATGAGGTCTTTCTGTGTGTACGTAAGGATTACCAAATTATTAATATTTATAAAAGAATAATGATTTAGTCCAACATTCATTTGTAAAAAAAGCAGAACAACTGTTAGAAAAACCAATATGATTTATAAATGTTATGGCCATGAAACAAAAGCTGTACCCAGATCTAATTGTTGATCAGCTGCTAGTCTGATGAGCATCGGTCTCTTATCATTTTCGGAATATTCGACAAACGACCAACTTAGTGGCACCCAGATTATTAAGTAATAATTACCTGGCTCAATATCATTAAATTCAAATTTACCATTTAAATCAGTTATAGTAGTAATATCTCCCCTTGATTCTTGAGGGCCAACTAGCATTGTGGGAAACTCATCTTTGTTGTTTCCTACTGCAGAAGTTAGATAGATACCAGTACTAGCAACTACTGAATTAACAGTATAAGAATATAATATTCCCTTCAAGTAAGCTTTCCCTTTTTCTGTTTTAGGAAATTCAGTTTCAATCGAATCTAAATTGTCTTGCTCAAATTGATTAGATATGGTTGGAGCTGGATAGCTATCATAGACTGTTGTGTCAGAAACAATGACAGGGTATTCGGATTCGGTAAATATTGGCTGTTGCTGTGGTTGTGGTGAACATGCACTTATTAATAATAATACAATAATAAGAAATGGCGATAGGCTTTTCATTGCATGTTGTTCCTAAAACAAATACTAAATAAAATCTAGGGTTAGTATAATAACTAACCCTAGAATCCCTTACTTACTTTTCATTCTGCCGTTTAAGGCGCAGTAACAGTTGTCAATGCATTATGGGCCATAAAAGTATCGCCCGTAAGAACTGAAATATTAGTTAATTGAGCAAAACCTGATACTGGTTTATCAGAAATCACGACTAGTGAACCTTGCCAGCCGTCAGGTAATGAAGGTTCTGATTCTGGCCCTCCTGAAATACGATGATTCCGCTGTATAGATCCGCCTGCTGGAACTACCACATCATTAATCATGATTTTGTCTAGATCGTCTACAACCCCATCATCATTAATATCGCAAATATTAATTGGACATTCCATTGCAACTTTGGAGGGTGTGTAAAGCAAATCAACTGTAGCCGGGTTAACAAAATCGAAATTCTGAATTACCGCAACAGTTGCAAATCCATTAGGCAATCTCTTTGCGATTAAAGGAATAATCTCAGTATTATCCGTCACACTCATAGGTATAGCTTCATAAGCAGCTGCTCCAGAAAAACCTGTGGGAGCATTTACATAGCGCATCTGTACAATCGCAACAATATCAGCTAATCCAGCATCTATCTGGCAAGAACCGCCCCACCCAGAATCAGGAAACATTTCATGATCGGTAACTGGATTGAAAGAATATGAAGCACTCTTACCCAGAGAAACTGGTAGTTGTACCAAAAGTGTATCGGGTCCCGGAAAATTAGGGTTCTTTGTACATGTTAAGGTGATTCCGTCTTGAGGAATAGCGCTATCACTTAAATTTTGAACAGTAACAACAGTGCTAAGACCATTCGCCAATCTACTAAAAAATAAAGGTACTACCCAGGTTTTACTCAGCGATTCTTGAGGAAATGCATTAAAAGACTGCATAGCATCAGGTCCGGTGAAAAAGTTCGAGACGACAGCAACATTACCACCGATACTATTAACTACTGCTGATCCGTACCAACCCGATGGTACGTTACTCTCAGCTTCATCTGCAATATCATAATATAAGGAAACACCCGCGGGTAAATTAGAAAACGGCTTGCTATATCTCAAAGAACCATCTTCATTGATTAGATCAATAGTTCCACTTACCTGATTGGTGCCTTCGAGATTTTGGACAACGATCTGAGTATTTGCAAAGCCTGATGCAGTGTTTCGATTTTTAATTACAAGCGGCACATAGAATTTTGTGCTTCCTGTCGTAAACCCTGAATAGGCGCCTTGTGTAGGGACTTGACCACGAGCTTGAATTTGAACGATGGCGCGTAAATCCTCTGATGATGAAATCACCGCCGAGCCTTTCCCAGATGACATTATATTATCAAAATATTGACGGATTTGCATTATTCCATAATTCTTGGGAATGACAAATGTTTCATTTGCATCATCGGCATCCCAAATGGAACCATCGTCTTTCAAATATGTTACCTGTACTTGAGCATCTGCAGTTGTGCTTAAATTAACTAAAGTGAAGTTTGTACTTAATGTCTTAGATGTAGACGCACCAATTACATTCGATTCAGCCATACTTGCTATGACCAAAATCGTTACAAGAACAAACAATATTCGAAACGTAGGTTTTTTACTCATTGACAACTCCTTCTATACTAAATTTTTATAAGTGTAAGATCATTCTATTTGTTCTACAATAGTACTTTTGTATAGTCTTTTTAGAAATGCTACTTATTCATATCTAATTTGGTTTTTGATTTAGGCTTCAAAATTACTACTGAAATCAAAATCCAAAATATCTCTCCGAACGCCAAATAAATACGCATAATTATTGAAGCAGAAGAAGAAATTCCATGTGAGAGTGAATAATTTTTCTCAAGCTCTTTAGATAAAAATCCTTCTCGTACTCCTAGACCAGAAGGTATGAAAAAAATAAGAAAACCTATAAGCCATGCTAGGCAATAACTGCCAGTAATGTTTAAGTATTGATTACTTACTAAATTTAAAGCAAATGGTGATAACATTTCCAGATTTAATAAAATTAATAATAAAGTAAATCCTTGCAAAGCCCAAAACAGAACCATTTGAATTGAAAGATAAAACCAAGAAAACAATCTAATTCTTTTTAAGATCAACATCAATTTGGAGGGGAATTTAATTATAAAAAGTCCCCTATTTAATAATAATTTTAGGATGGCAATAATTAATACTGAGAAAAATGGACTTACTAGCGGTAATATCCATTTATGCCAACCAGAAAATAAAAAAACTGAGAGAGACCATCCCAAATTTGCAATTAGAAAAAGTACTAATTCTAATGCAGAACCTATATTTGTAATTTCTGGAGCGACTTTGAATTCTTTTGAAAGCCATTCCGAACGTGAAGCATATCCCCATATTGATCCAGGAATATATCTGGGTAAAAATGAAAGTTCATAACCTTTAATAACATCTATGAAGCTAATAAAAATGCCTAGTTCTTGCATTAATTTATTCCATATGAACATTTGAAATAGTGCAATAATAATTGATAGACCAATCGAAACAATTATTAATAATGGCTTATCAAAAGTTAATTTCATTATTACAATAGAATTAATACCAATGAACAACTGATAAACAAAAAAGAGACCACCAATAATTAACCCTAAAACATATAGCCGAGAACGCCAAACGGGGAAGTTTAAAGTTTTTATTTTTTTTATTAACTCATTGAATAAACATGCCATTATCTAATTATCTCTTTATTTAAATCAATAATTCTATTAGAGACTCTATTCAAGTCATAAATATTTTCAGCCCTTTTACGTACGTTAATGCTGAATTTTAACCAAAGTGCCTCATCTTGAATGATATTTACTTTAGCGGTTTGGAATGCCTTTGTGTTTTGAGGTGGAACGAGATTTCCGACGTTTTCAGCTATGATATCTGGAATACCAGCCATATAACTTACAACACTTGGCGTACCGCTTTCCAATGCTTCTAGTCGAACAACTCCAAGGCATTCTTCAGCTGAAGGGTGAACAAAAACTTTTGCACTTTTCATTTACTTACTTACCGGCTCTCGTGATTGCTTTCCAAAGAATGAAACTTTTAACTCGAACCCCATATTTGATGCAATTTCCTATAAGGATCTGTGTAATTTGCCATCTCCAATAAATGCTAATTGCAAAGTTTATTTTTGATCTATTATTATTTTATTTGCAAACAGCAAACATAATGGATCTTTGCTTCAAATTAATGACCCGACAAACAACATAATTAGGTCACGGTTATCTTCACCCATTAACATTTTTGTAGTATTGACACCCTTAGAAATGATTTTTATTTTTTTTAAAGGTATTCCAAGTGATAATATCTCTTTAGATATTACCTGACTAAGAGCCGCAATTTTGTCGCATTTATTTAATGTAATTTTTGTAAGAGGTTTTATAACTGGTAACTTGGCTGCTTTAACCATATCGCGTCCTTGAATTTTAATTTTTATAGGCTTCCAATTTAATAATTTGCCTACCCATGCAGAAAAAGCTGATAGCGTCCAATTTGCATGAATTATATCAGCGTCCTCGGAAAGCTGAAAAATTTTTATTCTAGGAACTAAAATGAAAGGAATAACGACCGGACTGGAAAAATGTTTCTTATCCATGCCTCAGGTGACCCTCCGTCTTGAGTTTGTAAAATCTCCCATTTCTCAAATAAATAACGAGGACGGAAAATTTCAATACTATCCCTATTCTCTTGCATTTTCGACTTTGGAGCATGCATAGCTAGTACACGCACAATATGATCTTTACTTTGTAAATCCTGCGCCGCTTCAAGGATAAAGGTAGGACTAGAATCATTGATCCACCTTAGGAATGAAGTTATTACAATTAACATTTTCATTGCTTTTTCAAAATAAATTGAACATGCAATGTCAGAAATTCTCCTATTATAGGTATGCGGGAAAAGTTAATTGGAGAATATCGAGTTGATTGGCAGATAATATTAAGTGGGAAGTTTTTTACCATATTACAAAATTTCTTGATTGTCATAGGGTATAAACCCCATTTTCCGTAAGCAGCTTTATAATTTACCTTTCCAGCTTTTGAGGAATCTTTTATCCAAGGGCTTGGACGATAAAAATTAAACTTTTGACTTAATAACAATGCAATCCTTTCTCCTAGTAAATGATAAGGAGAGAATTGATGTCCCCCAACAGGTGAATAAAATGGTGGAAAACTAAGATAAAGTATCCCCCCGGATTTCAGAACCCGATTTGCTTCATTAATTAAGAGTAATGGTTGTGAAACATGCTCTATTAGACTTGCTGAAATAACAACATCAAAAGATTCATTTTCAAACGGCAATGATAATGCATCTCCAGATATCATGAGAATATCATTATGACCTTTTATAGGGGAAAGGTCAAAACCAATTACTTTTGCACCAGCGTCTAAAAAGGCTTTACTATACCCTCCAAATCCACAACCTAAATCTAATAATTCCTTCCCTGAAATTTTAATATCTTTATTGGAAAGAAATTTGACAAGCAATTCACCTTGGTATTTCTGAAATAAGAAATAATCACTTTTAGAATTATTACGGAGTTTTGCGTAATTGATCAATAGCTCTAAATCGTTGAGAGTAAATGTATTACTCATACACTACTAATTCTAATGTAAATGTTGCTATCGTCAACCAACAGTGTGTATCTTTCAGAAATTTGAGATTTATACTCACATTTTTGGAAAACAGCTGAGTTAGAAAAGCAATGACTTGCAATAAAGCAGCCATAACCAATGACTGGATATGAAAATATCTCGATTTATGGAAAAGGGAAAAACTCTTATTATTAAATTTTAATTAATAATTATTTCTACTATATATAGTAATCGAAATTAACATAAATTATATGAGGTGAATTATTATAACAGCTAACATCTTCACTTAATCATAATTGATATAAAAATTATTCACACTAATCTGCACCTACGATGCTTTTCTTGTGAAGATAATCAACTCTCTCGCACTGAGCGCTAGAATTTGTACTCGATAAAACATTAAAACAACGCATTGGAAAGATCCGCGCGGTATTGGCGCACGTCTGGGTGATGCTCACCCAGGACCTCTAGCAAGCCCAAGTAAACCTCGCGCACTTCATCATCCCGGTAATGCTTATCCCTGCGCAAAATATCCAAAAAACCATCTAAGGCTAACTGGATCTTGCCTTGTTTGGCTAAGCGCAAGCTGTTGCGATACGCCGCCTCAAGCGCATCCTTAGGCGGGTCTTGTTGCTTCTCCAACCAAAGGTAAGCATTTGCAACTGGCTTGAGCA
>ENA-UOYA01001182-UOYA01001182.1-activated-sludge-metagenome-genome-assembly--contig:-NODE-1182-length-29147-cov-55.084319_pt1 | contig 29147 bp, 33 predicted proteins | sample MGYA00238163_ERZ764804 | MGnify/ENA primary metagenome ERZ764804 (study PRJEB28919, sample SAMN05720223) | activated sludge metagenome | isolation source: Anaerobic digester | place: Hong Kong... | reverse complement strand
AGTGTAAAAGTTATTCCTCTTCAATAATATATATGTCTCCCTTTGGTTCTTCTATAATGTCTAGAGGGTCATATTTGAATAGCAGGTTTATTGATAATAATAGTAATTCAATAACTAGAGTATATATTATAATCTTTTTAATATTTTTCATTTTATCAACCTTTTTACCACTCCTTACCTTTATTATTAAGGATATTACTAGGTAAAAAGTAAATATTATTGCTGCTATTAAAAGTACATCAAGTGTAATTTGTATGATAGCTGCTGTTATGTATGGAATTTTCATATTGTTTATATTATGTTATAACTCATGTAAATACAATATATTTTTAATTTGCTTAAAATGGATTGGGTAATAAATGTATTAAACAATATCGCAATTCCTTTAATTTGTGCTGTCTGTCTTGAATCTTTAGTATATCTTCTACAGTATTTATTTAAGGATAAAAAGGAAGATAGAAATAAGTATTTTAAGATATTTATTTCTTCTCTTCTCTTTTATATTTCATTTAATCTAAGTTATGAGATAGGGTATAGGGGTTCTTTTATGGATGGTGTATTTAGGTTTATAAACTCATTAGATGATTTTATTGCTTATGCAGTATATGGTTGTATATATTATCTTTTGTTTTATTTGCTTCTTTTAATATATTTTTCTATTAGAAAGAAGAAAGAGGCTAGAAGTTTAATATTTCAAAGGATGAGTACTGTTTTTGGAATTCTTGTTATTCTTTCTGTTATTGCTTTTGTATCCCTTTAATCATCAGTTAAATTAAAGGTGGTTGGTGTGCAGAAGGAATACGCAAAATTAAGTCTTTTGACAGAATAGGGAGATGGTAAAAAGAGTCATTGCTCCTAAGCCTTGGTCCTAGCACCTCTTTATACTTACTGTAAAAATTATTTAACGAGTTAAGGTAGTAAAGGCTTTCTGCCATTTCTTTTTGTGTTTCTGTACCAGTATCTTTTGGTGTAAAGTCTATACGTCTTTGAGTAAGTGGATCAACATATGAAAATGCTATACAGTTATTAATAGTATCTATATCTTTAATTAGATCTTCTGCATATATAGAGCCGACAGGTAAAACTCTTAAGCTTCTTTTTTTGAAAGCAGGGAATTCATATATGTTATGTCCTACTTCCCAATCATTGGGTCCAAATTGGGCATTTCCTGCTTTACTGAGTATATTTGCATATACAGCTGTTATCATTAAAAATGCCTGTTTTTTCTCTACAATACCAGGTTCTTTAAACTGTTTTCCTGTTTTGTAATCTATTATTTGTATTGGTTGTTGAGGAAAATTTTTAGGTATTACTATTTCATCAATTACTGATGGTACTTGCAGGTTTGAATCAGGAAAATATATGTTTGTAATAGTTGTTACCTCATTGATAAGGAGTGTCTCATGAGGATTGAATTTCTTCTCATCTTGTTTCTTTATATTTTCATATAACTGGTGTATGTCTTTTAGTGGTACAGGACTATTTTCCCATATTTCTTGTATTTTACTTGGTTTAATAATATATGAGGAGTTATCTTTGGGATTAAAATCTTGTCCTCTCATTCTCCATTCATTCCAAAAAGATTGTGATGGGTTAGGGCTGTCATAGTCTGTTAACAAGAGGAGTTCAGTCATTGTTCTGTAAAATTGTCTATCTCTATATACAAAGGTATTTCTAATGTCAGTTTCTTTTGGTTTTCTATCTAAAGCTTTTGCTCTTTCGAATATTTGAGCAAAGTATATTAGATTATGTACTTGGGTTCCGTATATAGACCATTTTGCATTTTTAAGTAATTCTTCTTCGCCTGGTTGTTTCTCAGTTTTTAATATTTCTGATAGAAAAGATAGTTCATTATCTGATTTCTGATATATTTCATATATTCCAGAGAGTCTTTCTAATTTAGAGGGGGATAATCTATTTCCTGTTATTGTTTCTTTACTTTCTTTTTGTGATGGTTCTAGATCAAAGAGCGGTTCTTGTTCATTTGTTTTAGGCATATAGGTTAGTGTATAGGGTTATATCTAAAATATCAAGAGGGATATAGAAAGGTAATAGGGGTAAGGGTTTTTATAAATAGAAATATCAATATTTTTAATACTATATTATCTTTTAAAACAGAAAAATATCTAACAAGAATTCACAATAGTGGGTTATAGTAGAAAAACTCCGCGACCAGGACTCGAACCTGGAACCAAACGGTTAACAGCCGTTCGCTCTACCTATTGAGCTATCGCGGAATACACTTCATATTATATATCCCTTCCTTTAATATATGCAAACCATATATTCATATTAATAAACACTAAACTTATGGATTTTATGTTTTCTATAAAATATTGTAAAGATATTTTAAGGAGTATAGTGTAAAATGAAATATATATATAAATTAATAAGGTATTCATAAATGAAAATAAATGAAATACAAATCAACTTTATAGAAATGGAACCAACAGAGTCACTAAAGAAATATGTATTAGATAAAATAGGGAAATATGATCATCTTTTACAAGAGGCTACAAGTATGAGTGTTACATTAAAGCAGTATATTAGTCAGAGAGGAGTTGATAATGATTTTAGAGTAAATATGAATGTATCAGTTCCTAATAGTACTGTAAGAGTAGAAGTAGAAGGAAAGAATATGTATGCCATTATTGATGAAGCATCAGATATTTTAGCAAGAAGATTAAATAGATATTATGATAAAAAAGCCTATTGGGAAGGCAAGAGTCCATGGAAGATGCTTGAATCAGAGAATATAGATGAGAATCTCCCTGAAGTAGGGGATCAATATATAGGGTATGTACCAACTATTACTGTAAGAAAGAAATTAGATAGTATGAGTCCTTTAGAAGAGGCTGAAGCAATAGAAAGAATGGATCTTCTAGGATATGATCAATTTCTATTTAAGAATAAAAAGACAGGTAAAATATCTATGATATATAGAAGAAAGAGAGGGGGATATGGACTTGTAGAACCTCCTGATTCTGAGATTTAAGAAAAAAAAAGGGAAGATTTACTTCCCTTTTAATATCTTTATTTATATTTAATAGGCTGAGTGATTATTCACTTTCAGTCGGCTGTGTATCCTCTATCTGATTATTATTTACTTCATTAAAGAGGTTTTTTACGATATTTATTGTAGCACTTAATACACCATACTTAGGTTTATTTGTTACATTATTTTGTATTTTGTACTGACTTCTTAGACCTTCTAACCATGTACCTTCATTTTCATAAACCTTTTGTTCGATATATCTTTGCTTTACTTGATCTTTGTATTGTTCATAATCAAGTTTCTCCCCCTCTTCTAAAGCCTCTGTTTCTGCAGGGAAGAGTTGTGCACTGTACTGATTAAAAAATGATTTTAGATCATCTTCAGTATATTCAACAGTAGGTCCTAATACTTTATTTGCTAGTATACTTAATGTAATTTGATTTTTTAACTCCTCTTCATCTATATTGTTCTGTTGTAGTACTGTATCATATACCTCTTTTCCTCCTACACTTTCTATTATTTGATCTAATTGTTTGTTCACTTCCTCCTCTGTTGCTTCTACTCCTGCTTTTGCTGCCTCTATTTTAATAATCTCTTCATCTATTAACTGATCAATAACTGTTGCTCCATATGCTGTTTCTAATTCTTTAATATATTCACTTCTTGGAATTCTTTTTCCTTCTACAACAGCTGCACTATATCCATTATTTAAGTATTGAACAAATAAGTCTATTAAAATAAAGACTACTATTACACCAAGTACTGTTAGAAATGTTTTAAATCCTTTTGAAGATGATATTTTTTTAATATCTGGTTTTTGGAATTTAATATTTGGTTTCTTTACCTTTACAGTTGGTACTTTAACTGCTTTTGATACTTTTTTTTCTATTGTTTTTACAGGAGCAGCTTTCTTAATTTTTATCTTTGCCATTTAAATATTTAAATAAAATTAATTTGGCTTATAGTTAAGTTTAATAAGTTTAGCAGAAATTTATATATTTATCAAAGGGTTATTTTAAATGTAGATAGAAGGACTTGTTTCCATCATCATGAACGAGTAGGGCATATTTACATGGGTACTGTGGAAGGTTTGTTGAATATACTCCATAATATACAGTACCTGATGTAATAGCTTTAATAGGAGCTCCTTCACCAGTTAGGAATGCCCATTCTCTATTCTCTTTTTCCATATAATAATCAACATTATCACAGATACCTTTAGTCACTTTATAGGTTGATCCACTTTGGTCTCCATCAATTGTGCTTACCATATCCCATGCTCTATGAGGTCTTGGTGATAATTTATATGTTTGTGTGATTCTTGCTCTTCTCATTGGTGCAAGATATTTAGCTGATGTTACTAATGACCAGTATTCTCCTCCGCCTAAATAAAGGGAAGGATCTTGTTTAACATCATATTTATTACGGATTTCGAAATGCAGATGTGAACCGAATGCACATCCAGTATGACCCTGCAGTCCTATTGTTGAACCTGCACTTACCTTAGATCCGTTTCCAAGTCCATTTGAGTTAAACAACTGTATTACATAATCTGATATCATCTCATCCATTTTTGATATCATTGCTGTTGTTTCCGCAAGTTCTTTTTTATATGCTTCCTCTCTCCTTTGTGATTCTGCTAAGAGTACTTGTTTTTCAGCCTTTTGTTCATCAAGATATTTTTTCTCTTCTGCAAGTCTTTTCTTTTCTTCTTCTACTTCGGCCCTCTTATTTTGAAGTTCAAGCTGTTTTGTTGTTAATACTTCCTGTTCCTTTTCCAGTTGATCTTTTTTGTCAGCATATGCTGCAAGGGAGTTCTTATCGTTTGTTCTTGTTTCAAGTAGATATTTTAATTTTCTTATAACATTGTCGAAACCTCTAAAATCAAGTAATACCTCAAAAGGTCCAACATGTGAATATTTATATGATTGTATAACTCTTTCTCCTACAGTTTGCTCAAGTGCATTTATCTCTTGTCTTAATGTACTAAGATCATTTTCCTTTGCAGTTACCTCTTCGTTAAGCATATTGATTTCAATATCTTTTGCAGCAATTTCAATACCTAATGTTTCTATAACACTCTCAGTCTGTTGTATTTGAGTATCAATATATTTAAGTTTCTCATTTAAAGTTAACTGCTGATAATCTTCATTTTTAAGTTTCTTTTGTAGATTACTCTGATTACTTTCTAATTTGCTTAGCTGTTTTTGAAGACACAAGTATCTGTCCATTGCAGGCATACTTTCAGGGCAGGCTTCAGCTGCTCTAACATCTTTGGATACGATAAAAAGAAATATAACACTGATTGTAATTGTAAATATCTTTTTTAAATTCTTCATGTTTCCTCCTTTAGATATTTCTTAACAGAGCTTAAGCTACTAAGAAATCCTATTAATGATCCTATTATTATATGGATTAATATAAATACAAGAATAAAAGTAAAATTAGGTTTTAGAACATATTCTAAATTAATATCTTTAAACATTTGAGTTATCCATATTGAGAAATCTGTACCACTTGAATATATATTTGTAGCATACCAAGGGATTAGGATTATTAAAGAAGCTAGGAAACCACCTGCAAGACCATAGAACGTTCCTTCTAACAGGAATGGGGTCTTTATAAACTTATCAGAACTTCCAACAAGATGCATTATTTCTATTTCTTCCTGATGGACTTTAATATTGAATCCTATTGTTACCCTTATTAATGCTATTGTTACAATTATCATGGTTACTGTGAGAATTGTTCCACCTATGTTAATTATTCTTGATAAAGTTTTAATATTATTAACAACATCTTCAAAATACATAACATCATCTACATTAGGATTAGTTTCTTTTACCTTGTTAATACTATCAATTACAGTTATCAATGAATCAATATCCTTCGCTCTAATTTCTAAGCTTGCTGGAAGAGAATCTGCTGTCACTGTTGAAATTAGATCAGGGTCATCAGCAAAATCCTGTTTGTATATCTCCAAGGCCTCTTCTTGTGATACATAGTTTATCTCCTCTATTAACTTGGTATTATCTATTTGCTCTTTAAATTTAATTATTTCTTCTTCTGAAGTACCCTTTTTAAAGAATACAATTACTTGTGCTCTTTGCTCGTAATAATCAATTGTTTTTGAAAGAAGAATTGAAATACATACAAACACAGAGGTAAGTGTAAATACTATAGTTGCTACGAGTATTGTAGATACAGTTAACCACTTATTCCTTTTAATGTTTTTCTTTGTTACTGTAATTATCCTTGTATTATTCATTTCTTCTTTTATTTAAATATTTTTTAACAAAATTAGCTAGTTCCTTGTTTTCTTTCCAGTTTAGTTCCATATTTTTTAGCTCATCAGTTGTAATATTCAATAGGATTTCAGGGGTTTTGATTGCATACTGTTTAAGTTTTTCTTTGAGGGATTTACTTAATTTTGAGAATTCTTCAGACAGTTCTATGTCTTTTTTTACTTCAGCTTTTACTTCTGATTGTTGTGTCTGCTTTGGTATAATAATTTCCTTAGCACCTGTGTCTGAGTTTAGTTTTCCCTCTTTTATATTTATAATTCTATCTTTTGTCTTGTTTATGAGATTCAGGTCATGAGAAATAACAAGAACAGTAGTACCTGTTTTATTAATAGTTTTTAATATATCTAAAATTTGAAGTGCATTATCTGTATCAAGATTCCCTGTTGGTTCATCTGCAATAAATAGGTCTGGTTTATTAGCAAGTGCTCTGGCAATTGCCCCCCTTTGTTGTTCTCCTCCAGAAAGTTCATAAGGGAAAAGACTCCTTCTGTCTCTCAGTCCAACAAGGTCTAGGAGATAGTCTGTTGTATCCTTAATTTCTTTGCTGCTTTTATCAAGAATTTCAAGTGCGAATGCAATATTTTCTTCTAAGGTTTTAGTATTAAGAAGCTTAATATCTTGAAATACAACTCCTAATTTTTGTCTATATGCTGGAAGCAACCTCCTGTTTAGTTTGGGGACTTCTATATCATTAAAAAATATTGTACCTGTTGTAGGGACTTCCTCTCTAATCAGTAGCTTCATTATTGTTGATTTACCTGCACCAGACGGGCCAATTATAAATGTAAATTCTCCAGTGTCTACTCTAAACGAGACATCCTGAAGTGCTGTTATATCCTCCTTGTATTTCTTTGTTACAGTATCGAATATTATCATGAGCAGTTTTAATATATATTGAACTTTACATGTATATATTACTGTATTCTTAATTCGGCTTCAAGGAACTTATCAATATCTCCATCAAGGACACTCTGTGGATCACTGCTTTCCACTCCTGTTCTTAAGTCTTTTACAAGCTTGTATGGATGTAAGATGTAGTTTCTAATTTGGTTTCCCCATCCTGCCAATTTATAATCCCCCTTAATATCTGATATTTCTTTTAATCTGTTTTCTTCCATTATTTTCCAAAGTTTGCCTTTTAATATTTCCATTGCTTTTTGCCTATTCTGAAGTTGACTCCTTTCCTCAGAGCATGTTACTACAATTCCAGTTGGTATGTGAGTAATCTGTACAGCAGATGAAGTTTTGTTTACTTTCTGGCCTCCTGGACCACTTGCTCTCACTGCTTTAAACTCTATATCTCCTTCTGGAATTTCTATATCTTTCTCTACATCCTTTAATATTGGAATTACTTCTACTGCTGCAAAAGATGTTTGTCTTAGATTTTGAGCATTAAATGGAGAAAGTCTTACTAATCTATGTGTTCCATGCTCTTTTTTAAGTATCCCATATGAATATTTCCCAAAGACATCAAATGTTACTGTCGCTATTCCTGCCTCTGCTCCTTTTATCATGTTAGTTATATTGTATCTCCATCCTTTTTTTTCAATGTACATTGTATACATTCTAAAAAGCATCTCTGTCCAATCCTCTGCTTCTGTACCACCCTGTCCTGCATGTATTGACATTGTAGCATCACAGCTATCATATTTCCCTGCTAGGAATTTAATAAGTTCAAACTCCTTTATTCTTTCTTCTATTCTTTTATATTCTTCTTCAATGAGCTGCTCACCAGAACTGTTTTGTTCATCAATTAAAGACATCAAAGTAGATATGTCTTCTTCAATACTTTCTATCTTCTTTATCTCTTCTTGTATTTGGGAGATCTGTGTTAGTACATCTTGTGCATATTTTTTATCTTCCCAAAGATTTGGGCTAGAGCTCTCGCTTTCTAAAGATTTAAGAACTTCTTTTTTTGAATCAATGTTTAAAGATTCCTTTATCTCATTAGTTTTTTGCTTTAGATTTTGTATATCTCTTTTACTAATTTCATTCATCTTGTATATTATACTATCCCAAATTAAAAATACTTTGTATATATGTTTGGACTTTTTGAAAAAAGAAATGCTCAAAATGATAATGTAAAAAGGAAGGAAGAGACTAAGAAATTTGTTGTACTTCTTGTTCTTGATGGATTTGGAATACACCCAGATTTTGAGGGTAATGCTGTACTAGGAGCAAAGACTCCTTTTTTAGATACTGCATGGACATGTGGTAAGTCTACATTAATTAATGCAGCAGGTACATATGTAGGGCTTCCTGCAGAGGAAGCAGGAAACTCTGAGGTAGGACACTTAAATTTAGGTGCTGGCCAGGTAGTATATCAGTCGTTACCAAGGATTAATGATGCAATATCTGCTCATGAGCTTGATAGCAATGAGACTTTGAGAGAGGCCTTTGCGGAGGTTAAAAAGAGAGGGTCTAATATGCATCTTGTTGGTGTTTTAAGTGCAGCAGGTGTACATGGGCATATTAAGCATCTTTTTTCTCTTATGGATATATGTAGAGCAAATGGTGTGAATCCATATATTCATGTAATTTTTGATGGAAGAGATACACCACCTAAAGAGGGTTTTTACTATCTTAATAAATTGAATGAGAAGATTAGAGAAACTGGAATAGGAAAAATTGCTTCAATTCAGGGGAGATTTTATGGTATGGATAGAGACAGTAGGTGGGAGAGAATTAAGCTTGCATATGATGCAATGGTAGGACTTTCTCCTGAGACTTTTCAAGATCCTGTCATTGCACTTCAGAAAGCATATGCAAACAATCAGACAGATGAATTTGTTAAACCTCAGACAAGAGTAGATGCATTGGGCAACCCTATTGGTCCTGTAAGATCAAATGATGTTCTACTTTTCTGGAATTTTAGAGAAGATCGTGCAAGAGAGCTTACAAAGGCCTTTATATCTAAAGATTTTAATCATTTTGTAAGAAGAAATTATCCAGAGAATCTATATGTTGTTACAATGACAGGTTATGAGGAGGGAATAGATGCTCATGTAATATTTCCTCCTACAAAAGTTAAGACCCCCATTGCAGAGTATATATCTGACCTTGGATTTAAACAGATGCATATATCTGAAACTGAAAAGCAGATGCATGTCACATATTTCTTTAATGGTGGTGTTGAGAAGCCTCATGTAGGTGAAGATTTCTTTATTATTCCATCTCAGAAGGTAGAAAGTTACGCTTCTGTTCCCCAAATGAGTTCTCCAATTATTAGAGATGAGGTTGTTAGGAGAGTTAAGGCATATGATGTGTATAATTATAAATTTATTCTTATTAATTTCGCTAATCCTGATATGCTAGGGCATACAGGAAATTACGATGCAACGGTGCGTGGCAATGAGATTGTTGATTCACTGACTGCCGATATCTCAAAGGCAGTTCTTTCAATGGGAGGAGCTATTGTTATTACTGCTGATCATGGAAATTGCGAAACAATGATTAATAGGGTTACAAAAGAAGTTGATATTGCACATACAAACAATCCTGTTCCACTTATGATTCTATCAAGTATGGATGATATTGTTCCTAAAGTGGGTACTCATCTTGTTAAAGTTGGTACAGGGTCTCATGCTCAGACAACAGGTCTTCTAGCAGATGTTGCCCCAACATGTCTTGGTCTTTTAGGTTTAGATGCACCAGAGAGTATGACAGGTGTAGATTTGAGGAATATTATTTAGAGTATCTCCAAAAAGATTATACTTACACCTAATACTATTCTATACATTCCAAAGAATGTAAGCCATTTCTTCTTACTAATTTTTTTGAGTAATATTAAGCCAATGTATGAAATTATTCCTGCAATAACTATACCAAAGATTTCATACAAACTAGGGACTCTCTCTGGGTATCCTTTTAGCATCTCATAAAAAGGTGCAGCTAAAAGTAAAGGAAGTCCTAGTAAAAAGGAGTATTGAATTGATGTGTATTTATTTAACCCCATTAGCATTCCTGCCATTGTTGAAATTCCAGACCTTGATCCTCCAGGTATAAATGCAATTATCTGACTTACCCCCATTGTGAGTGACTGTTTCCATGATATATCTTTAAAGTCAATTTCTTTTGGTTCCTTTCTTCCTTCAATAATAATCATTACTATTCCCCATATAATTAAAGAGGCTGCAATTATAATATTTCCTCTTAATTTTTCTTCAATTATAGATTCAAAAAAAAGTCCAAGTATTCCAGCAGGTATTGTAGAAATCAAGATTTTTACATATAGTGAGAGTTTTTCTTTTTTAAAGATATCTTTAAATAAAAGGGAGGAGAAGTATATACATAAAGCGATTGTTGTTCCTAAATGAAGAACAGATAAAAGGTATGTATCCATTTCTACATTAAGAAGTTGTGAAGTAAGTAGTAGATGAGCACTACTTGATATTGGAAGAATTTCTGTAATTCCTTGTATAATTGATAGTATACTTACTTTAAGTATATTCATATTTTGTGTATGCTATATTAATTAGATATGGTATATTCTACTTGTATGAATATAAAAAAACTAGTCATATTAATTTCTACTGTTTTAATATCAGCTCTTTCATTTAATGGAGTATATGCTGCACAGCCGTCTTTAACTTTTTATCCATCAAGTGGTGTTGTCTCTGATATAGAGAAGGGGTTTACTGTAGATGTCCTTATTGATTCCGCAGGGTATGAGATAAGTAAAGCTAGGGTTGTTATAAAGTTTGATCCTAATGTTATTAAGTTAAGAAAGGCATATAGAAATACATCTCTGTTTGATGAGTGGCCTGCCGATGGGAGTAGTACAGATAATGTTAATGGTATTGTAATGCTTACAGGTCAGAGTAAAGTAGAAGGGGGGAAATTGTATAAAACAGAAGGTAGTGCAGATGTTTTAGCAAGATTTGAATTTGATGTAGTTGCAACAAAAAATCAAGATATTGTATTAGAGTTTCAATACTCTGGCACAGATGAGACTTTGCAATCTGTTATTATTGATGGTGTTACATCTACAAATATTTTAGCTACAAAACCAGCTTCTGCAGTATTTTCATTAGATATTAACGAGAAAATTCCTAAGACAGGAATTAGTATGAATACATTAGGAATAATAGGGGGTATTTTATTAATTCTTGCAGGAGGATTTGTTAAAAGTAGTTCTCCAAGGTCTTTTACTAAAAGGAGAGGAACAATTGTGGTTTCAGAGTAGAAGTTGATAATGGGCAGGATATTTGATATTATTTTTACACTATACAAGCCGAGATAGCTCAGTTGGTAGAGCATCTGTCTGAAGAACAGAGGGTCCCCAGTCCGATCCTGGGTCTCGGCATATGCGAGAGTAGTTCAGTTGGCTAGAACGACACATTGCCAATGTGTAGGTCGCGGGTTCAAACCCCGTCTCTCGCTCCATTTTTATATCATGAAATTACTTTTTCTTTTCTTTTGATTAAGATTTAACTGATGGTTTTATAAATTCCTTAATCTCTTTTCTGTATTTTAGAATAATTGATCCAACTATATATATCAGTATAATTGGAGTAACCCATGTATTAAATTTGCTCATATACATTTTTATAGTTTCTAAATCTCCTCCAACTCTATATCCTAAATATGCGATTATTACAGAATATATAAAAGAACCTCCTAAGGTTGCTGTAGAAAACTTAAAGGCATTCATCTCTAAAAATCCTGCAGCAAGACTTGTTACAATTCTTAAGTATGGAACAAAACGTGAGGTAAAAATGTAAGTATAACTTTGTTGGGCAATCTTTTTTTTACTTTCCTCAAACTTCTTCTGATCAATCTTAAGAAATTTTCCTTTTCCTTCAAGCCATTTATATATATTACTTCCACTTAATATCCTTCCAATTATATACATAGGATATGCTCCTACCATCTCACCTAGCCCAGAAGCGAGGGCAATTAAGAAGATATTAGTTCCTTGTTCTGCTGCAAGTACTGCCATTATAATTTCAGTAGGAAAAATTCCAATAGCAGAAAGAAATACTCCCCAGTTGCCCATTCCTATTAGTAGCTCTAGGAGTTTAGTAAGAATTAAACCAATTATATCCATGTCAAGAATATATCAAAAAAAATATTAAGTTTGAATCTCTTTCAAAATTTCTTTATATAGTTTACACTTTTCATATGCAAAGACAAATTGATAAAAGAGAGGTGACTATTAATAAAGTGAGGAGGACTCCTATTGTGATATTCTTAAGAAGTATTCTTCCATTTATTATTATCATTATTATAATAGCTATTACCTTTTTAATTGGGTTTTGGAATGTAAAAAAGTTTGAATATGATGAAAGTAAATTAAACAATGTTTCTACTGTTGAGCTTGATGCATATCTTGCAGATTTTATTGGTAGAAATATTTTTACAGTAACTCCTGATGAAATTAAATCTGTACTTATCAAGAGTAATGGGTTTATTAAAAATGTGTATGTTAAAAAGGTCCTACCATCAAAGTTAAATATTACGGTAGAAGAGCATACTCCCCTATATATTGGCTACTCAACAGATAGATGTCTTTTGTTTTCAGATACAGGTATTTTAATTTCTGAAATATGTACTAATTGTAAACAAGAGTGTACTGTTAATGAAGAAAGTTTAGGTAAAGTGTTAATTGAATCTACAAGTGTAATTGAGAGTGAAAAGAGATTAATATTTTTTGATGAAATTTCTAAAGTTGGAAAAGTACTTGGAGAGTTTGGGTATTTTGTTAATCATGTAAATATTGATAATGGAATTGCCCAATTCATTGATGATTCTGGAAGAATTTTTGTCTTTGACTTATCTAATGATCTTGAAACTCAACTTGCTAGAATGTATGCTGTTGGTGCTAAGATAAATGAGGATTTAATAAAGTTTAGTAGACTTGATTTACGGTTTAAAAGACCTGTTATGGATTTAAAATAGTTGTAAATTAAGAGTAAAAGTGATATTAATGTGTAATAGAATAATTTGTTCTTGCTAAGTTGTGTATTTTTGTTTATATTATACATAACAAGGTTCTAATTTAAGTAATATATGACTGCCCTTAAAACATATGGCACGAAAAATAATAACAGCAATAGATGTAGGATCTTCAAAGATTACTACTGTCATTTCTTCTGTAGAAGAAAATGAAAAGCCCTCCGTAATTGGTGTTTGTTCTTATCCTAGTAAAGGAATAAAGAAAGGTGTTGTAGTTAATATTGATGATGCTACAAATGCTATCTCTGAGAGTGTAACAGCTGCTGAGAGAATGGCGGGGGTTACAGTTTCAGATGTTTTAATCTCTATAAATGGAGAGTTAGTTACAAGTCTTAATAATAAGGGGGTTGTTGCTGTTGCAGGCTCTGAGATTACTGTTGATGACACATATAGAGCGATTGAGAATGCTAGAACTCTTTCTTTGCCTGATAATCTTAATCCCATACATATAATTCCAAGGGAGTTTGTTGTTGATAATCAAGGTGGGATTAAGTATCCAATAGGGATGTCTGGTACAAGACTTGAGGTTGAAACTCATATTATTACAACTCCTAATTCATATTGGCAAAATCTTAAAAAGTGTGTTGAACAGCTTGGGCTTAATGTATATGATGTTGTTTTTACTGGCTGGGCATCTTCTTTATCTGTTTTAACTGATACTGAGAAGGAGCTTGGTGTTACTATGCTTGATATTGGTGCTGGAACAACAAGTATATCAATATTTGATGAGGGGTCAATAATATATAGTGGTGTTATTCCTCTTGGTGGAATAAATATTACAAGTGATTTAGCAATTGGGCTTCAAGTATCTTTGGAAGAAGCAGAGAAGATAAAGACTCATATGGGAGATTTGTTAGATAATAAAGCAAAAGCTAAGAAGTCTTCTTCTGACTCAACACCTGCACTTCTTAGAAAATTAGATGAGGAGGAACCAAAGACAAAGAAAGGTGATGAGATAGATTTATCTGTTTTAGATATTACAGGTAAGAAGGTATCTAAAGAGTTACTCGTAAAAATTGTTGAAGCAAGATGTGAGGAGATATTTGATATGGCAAAAGAGAAGGTAGGTAAAGCTGGTTTTAAAATGGCCATGCCTGCTGGAATTGTTTTAACAGGTGGTACTTCGCTTCTTAGGGACTTACCAAAGTTTACTCAAGGAGTGTTTGGTGTTGCTGCAAGAGTTGGATATCCATCTGGTTTAACAGGTATGATTGAGGAAATTTCTGACCCATCTTTTGCATGTGTTCAGGGATTGATAAAATATGCATTAGAAGAAGAGGGTGATTCAGAAGCTATTAAGGTAAAAAGTGGTGGAAATTTAAAAGATAAGATAGTAGAATGGTTTAAGTCTTTAATGCCATAAACTGCCTAGATTAAATTATTAATTGTGTTCAAGTTATGCCTTTAATTACAACAAATGTTGACCCAGTTGCAAAAATAAAAGTAATTGGAGTTGGAGGAGCAGGGTGTAATGCTATTAACACCATGATGACTGATTATGATATCCCTGGTGTTGAATTTATGGCTTTTAATACAGATGCTCAAACTCTTAAGCTTTCTAAAGCTCCAGTAACATTACAGTTAGGGGAAACTTTAACTAAAGGTTTAGGAGTTGGAGGAAATCAAGAGCTTGGTGCACAAGCGGCAGAAGAGAGTCTTGATCAGATACAGGAGCTGCTTGAAGGAGCTGACATGGTATTTATTACTGCTGGTATGGGAGGAGGTACTGGTACAGGTGCTGCTCCAATTATTGCTGGTGTTGCAAAAAATATGGGTGCACTTACAGTTGCTGTTGTTACAAAGCCTTTTGATTTTGAAGGTAAAAGAAGAATGGAAGTTGCGGAAGAGGGGCTCAATAATTTAAGAGATAAGGTTGATACACTAATTGTAGTTCCTAATCAGAGGCTACTGGAGATTGCTACTGATAATATTTCCTTTATTGATGCAATGAAGATGGTTGACTCTGTTCTCGCAGAAGGTGTTAATAGTATATCAATGCTCATTAGCCAAACAGGATATATTAATGCTGACTTTAATGATGCGAAATCAGTAATGCAAAATGCTGGTACAGCACTTATGGGTATTGGTAGGGCAAGTGGAGAAAAGAGGGCAGAACTTGCAGCAAGAGCAGCTACAACCAGTCCTTTGCTAGATATGTCTATTGAGGGAGCAACAGGAGTTCTTTACAATATTGTAGGAGCAGATCTTACTTTACCTGAAATTAGTCTTGTATCTGAGTTAATTAAAGAAGCTGTAGATCCTTCTGCAAATATCAAGTTCGGAGCACAAATAGACCCTTCATTGGGTGATGAAATTGTTATTACAATTGTTGCTACAGGTTTTGATGAAAAGAAGCAGGTATATACAAAGAAACAAAAAGGTGAAGAAGATGAAGTAGATATATTTGGTTTAGAGGGTGTTACTGATGAGATTAAGTCATTTGAAGAAGAAAAAACTCCTGAAGAGAATGTACAGAAAGAGGAAGAGAGCTATATTGATACTATTCCACAGCCAGATGAATTTGAAGACCCTCTTGATAAACCTGCTTTTATGAGGAAAATATTTAAAAAGAAGGAATAATACAAGTAAAAGTATTTCTCTCCTTCTACTTTTCTGCTAGTATCATTAGTATTAATGAAGTTAGAAAGTAAAAAGATAAAAAGGATTAAAGCAGACCCATATTTGTTAATTCCATCTATACTTATCTCTTTTATAGGTATAGTTACTTTGTTGTCAACGACTATTGATGGTAGTGGACAGTTTGGAGATATTAGCATAGTAAAAAAACAGGTAATATTTCTTCTAATTGGTTTTATTATATATTTTTTAATTTCTCTGTTTGATATAAATTTGTTTAAATATATTCAGATTATTATTCCAATATATGTTTTAACTTTGATTTTACTTATCTGTGTATATTTATTTGGTCCTGTAATTAATAATGTACAAAGATGGCTTGTTATTGGTGGAGTACAGTTACAACCTTCTGAGATTGCTAAAGTCACTGTTATACTTACAACCGCATGTATTTTCTCATTTAAGGGAAAATACAATCAATGGATTTTGTTTCTTGTATCTTTCTTAGCAGTACTTCCAATCTTTCTTCTTGTTTACTTTGAACCAGCAGGAAGTATGTCTCTTTTAATACTCTTAATATGGTTTCTAGTGGCATTTACAGGACTAAGTAATCAATTAAGAAATAGCATTGCACTTCTTATTGCAGGTTTAGTTGCTATATCAATATTTTTAGTTAGTTTTAGTGGGAATTGGCTATATATCTTAATTGGTGTAGTTGGGACAATTATTGGAATTTTTGCATTCTATTTTAGAGACAGCTGGAGAATTATTGTATCAGTAAGCTTTTGTATAGGGGTGCTTTTAGGTCTTGTATCAATGTTTTTGTATAACGATGTATTAAAAGATTACCAAAGAAAAAGAATTGAGGCATTTTTAAATCCTACACAAAGCACTCAAGACATTGGTTTTAATGTTAATCAAGCAAGAATAGCAATTGGGTCCGGACAGATATTTGGGAAGGGTTTTGGAAACGGTACTCAAAGTAAAAGGGATTTTCTACCTGAGCATCAAACAGACTTCATATTTGCATCATTTGCAGAAGAATTTGGTCTTGTTGGTTCTCTTTTTCTTCTTGCCTTGTATGGAATTATTATTATTCGCATATTGGTTATTACTATAAGTAGTGGTGATACATTTAGTTCTATGATTCTTGTAGGCATAGCAATGAAGATTTTGTTTGAGGTATTTATTAATATTGGAACAAACCTTGGTGTTATACCTGCCACTGGTATTCCTTTGCCGTTAATGAGTGCAGGAGGAACTATTACAATTATGACTCTTTTGTGTTTAGGTATTGTTCAAAGTATAATCAATAGGAAAGATACATATAAAAGTACAAATGATATAATTGACAATTATTGAATTATAACTTAAAATCCTTTAATCATGAGTAAAAATGAAAAGAAAGAAAAGTTTGCAGTCATTAAATTAGGTGGAGCACAGCTTAAAGTTGTTGAAGGGAAGGAGTATGAAGTTAACAAACTGGATGGAAAGAAGGGTGATAAGATTGAGATTAGTGAGGTTCTTCTTTTTGCTAACGGTGATGATGTAAAAATTGGTACTCCATATGTAGAAGGGAGTAAAGTCACTTTAGAGATAACATCACAGAAAAAGGATAAAAAAGTTGATGTGTTTAAGTACAAAGCAAAATCAAGATACAGAAAAAGTGCTGGTCATAGGAGTTTAATTACAAAAGTATTAGTAAAAAAGATAGTCTAATGCAATATTTTTTTGAGTGTGGTAATTTCTTCAATATTTCTCTTGCAGAGCTAAATCTTGTATTTGAAGCTTTTGGTATTTCAAAAGATTGTATTAAGAGGTTTAATGATATTGTATTAATAGTTGAGAGTAAAAGTGTTACGAAAGATACTCTTGATAGGATATTTAATAGGCTAGGTGGATTTATTAGATATGGAGAAATAATTGACGACCTTGATACATTTTTAACTCCATATTTTGAGAAAGAGAAGATAACATTTGGTATTTCTATACTTGGGCAGAGCAAGCTAAGAAGGAAGGATATTGAGAGACTTACTAATGAGATTAAAAGAGGCTTTAAAAGTAGTAATGTATCTTCCCGATTTATTCTTCCAAAAGAATTTGAACTTAATGCAGCACAGATATTTAATAATGACATATTAAATAGTGGATTTGAGCTGTGTATCTTTGAGAATGAAAAGAAAAGGGTATATGGTAAGACATTAAAAGTACAAGATATTAACTCTTTTATTAAAAGGGATATACAAAGACCTCAGGTAGATTTTGAAATGGGAGTACTTCCTCAGAAACTTGCAAGAATAATGTGTAATCTTACAGGTTTGCAAAGTGGTATTATTTGGGATCCTTTTTGTGGTAGTGGTACTATTCTTATGGAAGCTGCTGTACTAGGCTTTGATGTTTTGGGCTCTGATATTGATGTTAATGCATTAAACCTTGCGAATGAGAATATGATATGGCTCTCAAAAGAAGGGATTATAAAAGGTATAAAGTATAATCTGTTTCAACTGGATATTTACAATGTTGAGAAAAAAGTTGTTACTGATTTAAAGCATACAGGTATAAATGCAGTGGTATGTGAGCCATTTATGGGTCCACCTCAAAGGAAGCTACTGAGTGTTAACAAGGCGAACTTGTTAATAGAGAGTGCAACAAAACTGTATCTTTCTCTTTTCCATGTTTTAAATGAAATATCCCAAAAAGGTTTTAGAGTTGTAATTGTTCTTCCCTCTTACAAAACAAATAAAGGATGGATTGATATGAATATTTCTCAGTTTATTAATAAAAAGTGGGAGGTTTTAAATAAAAAATACTCTTCACAGGACTTGAAATGGAAGAGGATAAATAGTATTATTGCAAGGAATATTTTCATTCTTGAAAAGAAGTAATTAAATTAAATTATATATAGCAATGTCACATGTAGTAGGAGCAGGAAGTGTTGCAATGGGAGGAAATGTTGCTGGTAAGAGACTAGGTGTTAAGAAGTTTGATGGAGAAAAAGTTAAAGCAGGAAATATTATTGTAAAGCAAAGAGGATCTGTTTATCATCCTGGTAAAAACACATATCTTTCCAAAGATTACTCTATTCATGCTAAAACGGACGGTTTTGTTAAATTCCGAAAAATGAGTGGGTTTAAAAGAGGTCGTTACTATATAGATGTGGTAGAATCTATATAGTAAATATGAGTAGAGATAGATTTATCCAAATAGAGAGTAAGAATGCATTAGTTGAACTACTAAGAGAGGGCAGAGATTTTGAGCGTATATATATTGCAAGTAGTGCATACCGTGATGATAAGACAAAAGAAATAGTAAAACTTGCTGGTGAAAAGAAAATTCCAATACTTAGAGTTCCAAGAAAAGCACTTCAGAGAAGGCTTAGAAGTTCAAGTTCAGAGAGTGTAGTAGGGATGATGTTTTCACAAAATCAGTGGGATTTAAATGAGTTACTTGAAAGCATATATAATGAAAAGAAAATTCCATTCTTTCTGATTTTTGATGATATTAAATATACTCAGAATATTGCTGCAATAATGAGAACAGCTTTTGCCACTGGAGTAAATGGAATAATTACTCATCCTTCTAATGTAAATTTAGTAACTGATGAGACTATTAGAATATCAATGGGTGCTGCTGAAAGAATACCGCTTGTAGAGATGAACTTGTTTATGGCAGTAAAAAAACTTAAAGAGGAAGGAGTAAAAATATATGGTCTTCATATGGAAGGTGAGACATATTTTAAAGCAGATTTAACTGGTCCTATTGCTTTTGTTCTAGGAGCAGAGGATAGTGGTATATCATCTGGAATGCTTGAGAGGGTTGATAAAACATTGTCAATACCTATGAGAGAGGGTATAGGGTCATTAAATGTAAGTGCTAGTGCAGCTGTTATTATGTATGAGAAGCTTAGACAAGAAGTTTCTTAGTTAAAATTCATTAGGTTTATCAATACCTAATTTTTTTAATAATTCTTCCAATTGTTGTTTTGATTCATATTTTATTATTACTCTTCCACCTTTTGCCAATTTCCTTATACGAGTATTGTATCCAATTGTCTCAGTAATCATTCTTGCATATCTGACTAAATCAGGAGTTTCATCTTCAAAAGTTCTGTATCTAGGATTCTTCCCAAATATTACCTTTCTAACCAGCTCTTCTGTTTGTCTTACACTTAACTTTCTTTTTACAACAATATCTGCTGCTGCAACAATAGACTCAGGGTCTTTAATCCCAAGAAGTGCTCTAGCATGTCCTTCTGTTATTGTTTCATTTAATACCATCTCTTGTACTGACTCTGGGAGATTAAGCAGTCTTCTTTTGTTTGTTACTGCAACTCTGCTAATACCAAGCTTCTTTCCAATTTCTGACTGTTTCATCCCAAATTCATCTTGAAGTTGAGCAAATGCATGAGCTTCCTCTAGTGGATTTAAATCTTTTCTTTGAATGTTTTCTATTAAAGCAAGTTCAAGCATCTGCTGTGGAGATGATTCTTTAATGACAACAGGAACATATTTAAAACCGGCAAGCTGTGCTGCTCTATATCTCCTTTCACCTGCTATTATGAAGTATTTATCCGAATTAGGGTCTCTTGTAACAATTAGGGGCTGTATAACACCATTTACTCTAATTGAATCAGCTAATCCTATAAGATCGCCAGGCTCTATTTTCATTCTTGGCTGATATGGGTTTGGCAGTATCTTGGATATATCAAAATTCTCGACATATGAGCTATCAATATTACTTATTTCAGGTGCATCTATTAATGCTGCCAGTCCTTTTCCTAATCTGTTTTCATCCATATTAAAATATTAACAATTTAAAAAAACTTTTTTAAAAACTCCTTTGCTAAATTATTATAAGCAAGTGCTCCTGTGGATTTCTCATCATATTGAAATATTGTTTTACCATGAGAAGGTGCTTCTGATAGTCTTACATTTCTTGGAACAATAGTGTTAAAGGAGAGGTCTTTAAAGAATTCTCTTACATCTTTTACCACATTGGAAGAAAGTCTTGTTCTTGAGTCATACATAGTAAGTATTACACCGCCTAACTCTAATGATGGGTTTATACTTTTTACAAGTTTTGTTGTATTGATAAGCTGGCCTAAACCTTCTAGGGCAAAATATTCACACTGTATTGGTATTATTAAATTGTCTCCTGCACACAGGCCATTAATAGTAAGAAGTCCAAGAGAGGGAGGACAGTCAATTATTGCAATATCAAAATCATTCTTTACATCAGTAAGTGCTTTTTTAAGCAGTGTTTCTCTTGACATCATACTTACCATTTCTATTTCTGCTCCTGCAAGTGAAAGGTGAGATGGAACAAGAAAGAGGTTAGGAGTTGATGTCGAGACAAATACTGATCTGATTGGAATTGAATTTATTAACACATCATATATATTTTTGTATGGTGCTTGTTGATTTTTATTCCAGCTTTGCTTATCAAACTGTTTGGTGAACCCTATGCCTGATGAAAGATTAGATTGAGGGTCTAAGTCTACGAGTAGGACCCTTTTCCCTTGTTGTGCTATGGCTGCACCTAAATTAAGTACAGTAGTAGTTTTTCCTACCCCTCCTTTTTGATTAGCAACAACAAAAATTTTCATATAATTAATTTACCATGTTTCACACACAGAGTCTACTATTCATATGTCTCATGTTGTACAACACGAAATTCGCTAAATGGATAATACACTATCCATGCTTTTCCTTTAATAGCACTTTTTTTAATTGGACCAAAATCTCTTGAGTCTGAACTATTTGTTCTGTTATCACCACATACAAAATATTCATCTTCTTTAAGTTTTATAGTTTGTCCTTCATGTAAATACGATCCTCCATTTGTAATTACAGAGGGGTCTAAATATGCAGATTCATCAAGAAGCTGTCCATTAATATATATTTTTCCATCTTTTATCATTACCTCATCTCCTGGTACACCAATTATTCTTTTAATAAAGTCAGCAGTATCTGAGTATTTAAAGATAATAACATCACCTCTTTTTGGTTCTGATACCCTATATGTTATTTTATTTGCCATTAAAAACTCACCATTTTTGTATGTTGGGTGCATTGAATTTCCTACAACTTCATGTGGGGTCATAATAAAAAGATATAGGACTATTGCCAATACAAGTGCAACAAGAATTGTTTCAATAAGGGAATATATTGCTTTTCCTATTGAACCAAGAAACTTTGTTGCTTTTGGCTCATTGGACTCTGTTGTAGGAGCTTCGTACATTAAATTGGGGCATTAAATTATTTAAAAATCTACCGCTACGGGGAATCGAACCCCGGTTTACAGGATGAAAACCTGCTGTCCTAGGCCACTAGACGATAGCGGCATACGTCTAGTGATTTTACTATACAGAAGGTTTTTTGTTAAGCTCTCTTAAGAACTGTTGCTCCTCCTGGAATGATGCTCTCTGGTATTCGTTTAACTCTTTATTATAAACATATCTTCTTTTACATTTACATTCAACGAGATCTCTTCGTTCAGATAGTTTCCCTAACTTTTTTGCTTTATCTAAAGATGCAGTACATCCTACACATAATCGTTTTTTAAGAAGAACTTTTTGGAATGAGGATATAAATTTGGGTTTCATTTTTATTTAATCATAAATATTATATGCCGAGAAGAGGACTCGAACCTCCAAGGGATATACTCCCACTTGCTCCTAAAGCAAGCGTGTCTGCCAATTTCACCATCTCGGCCTGTAGATATTTTACTAAAAAAGAGTATTTTATACAAAAGATTTAACTATCTTGATCACTATCAAAGATTTTTCCAAACACCTTTACATATCCATTCTCTGTATATTTAGCATTCTTAAGTACATCCTCTTGAGTTAGAGATATCTCTGGTATATCTTCTCTTAACTGTGAAAAAGGAATATGTCTTTTCATAGGTTTAACATTATTAGTATTAATCTCTTGTAATACTTTTGCACTATCAAGTATAGTTTGCATTTGAGGAGTAAACTTCTCTAGCTCTTCATCTGTAAGAGATATTCTGGATAATCTTGCAATATGTCTTAATGTTTTTTTATCCATTCAACTTTTTTATTAAAATTGATTTTACTTTATTGGGATCTGCACTTCCTTTTGTTTTTTGCATAACTTGACCTATTAAAAACCCTATTGTTGCTTCTTTTCCAGATTTATAATCATTAACAGCTTTAGAATTAGAATTTATAACCTCATCTATGATGGAGTCTATATTATTTAAGGCTATATTACTTTCAGAAACTGTCTTTTCTATTAATTCTTTTAAGTCTTTATTATTTTGTATAGATTCTCTAAGCAAACTCTCTGCTTTGTTTCTTGTTAGTGTCTTCTTCTCAAATTCTGTGATTAAAAGTGCAAGAGAGCTCTTCGGTATGTTCTTCTCATTTATTTTTATCTTTCTATCATTTGATATTGCAAATACTGTACCAGTTATCCAATTAGATGCAGACTTTGCAGCTTTTTGTATAGGCATTGAAGATGAAAGAAGTGTAACAAGCTCTTCAAAATAGATGGAAATATCCTTATCAGCAACTAACACAGAACAATCATAGTCAGAGAGTTGATACTCCTTTTTATATCTTTCTTCTTTTTCATCAGGGAGTTCAACAAGCTCATTTGATACTCTTTTTACATCATCAATAGAGATATCAATAATTGGAATATCTGGTTCAGGCATATATCTATAATCATCAGCTGTTTCTTTTGACCTTTGAAACTCTGTTATACCTTTGTCTGCATTCCATCCTCTTGTTTGTTGAATTAATGTTTTTCCTTTCTCAAGCTCATCAACCATTCTTTTTACTTCATACTCTATTGATTTCTCAACAGCGGAAATAGAACCAATGTTTTTAATTTCAGTTTTAGGATTAAGTTTATAATCGCCTATTGGAGATATTTTCCCATCTATATACTGCCATTTTCCTTTCTCTTGTACAGATATATTAGGTTCACATCTCATTTGTCCTTTTTCCATATCTGCGTTAGAGATATTTAGATATCTAACAATCTGTCTTACCATTTCAGCAAATTTCTTAGCCTGATATGCACTTCTTATCTCTGGTTTTGTTACTATTTCAATTAAAGGAACTCCTGATTTGTTGTAGTCGATAAGGGAGTAGGCTGTACCATTCTGGTTATAATGGAGTAATTTTGCAACATCTTCTTCTTGATGAATTCTTTCAATACCAACAGAGTATTTCTTTCCATCATTATCTTTTATTTCTAAATATCCATCTGAGCATATTGGTCTTTTATATTGGCTAATCTGATATCCTTTAGGAAGGTCAGGGTAAAAGTAGTGTTTCCTATCAAAATGTATTTCATCATCTATATCGCAGTGTAAAGCAAGACCAAGAAGTATACAAAGCTCAATTGCTCTTTTATTGGGTACAGGTAAAGCCCCAGGTAGTCCTAAACATGTAGGGCAGACATGAGTATTAGGTTCTTGTTCAAAGTAGTGGGTAGGACATGAACAAAACATTTTACTTTTAGTATTGCTTTGAACATGTATTTCTAATCCAATTATTACATCATATTTTGAATTTTCCATTGATAGTGATGATATCAATAATATGTATCTATATCAATTTACCCAAATATTTTAATTTCATTTTCAACTCTTTCCTGCTCTTTACTTTCTTCATCAGGGATAAAATAGTAAGAGCCTCTTCCTTCTCCTTTTTGAGATATGTATTTTTTATTAAGTAAATCCTGCAAATCTCTGTATCCAGTCATAAAGGATACTCCCATCATTTTACTGTACTCTCTTCTTGTAATTTTAGGATTATCACTAAGATACTCCATTATTTTAACCTGTCTAGAATTTAAATCATCTTTTAAGTTTCTCCTTATATCTAATCTTTTATCATACTCTTGTGTTACTCTCTTTGAAGTATCAATTACAGTAAGTGAAAGAGTATAAAGAATAGCTTCTATAAATATGGTTAAATCTCTCTTACTTTTAGCTAATTTGAAAGCAGATTCTATATCCTCACTAATATCATTAAAAGCTTTTGATATTGGAATAATATTATGTGGATTAAGGCCATATGTTTTGCTTAAAACCTTAAAAGTATTAATTGCTGTAATCTGATTACCGCTATAAAAGGGGGCCTTATCGATAAACTCATACAGAAGGATAGATAACTGTATTAACTTATGTGTTCCACTAGAAGAGTTTATAATCCATGAAAACATATCATTAAAATACTCTCTCATATCAAGATTGGGGTAATAATCTCTTAGTTTATACCATGTGTCATACAATTCATAAGGCTTCTCAGAGAATGTTTTTAATCTTCCTTCATCCCAGGGTTCTACAATTCCTTTTGTTAGAATTTTGTTTAAATGAGAAGAGAGTTCAATTGATGGTTTTAGTTTACTTTTTGTTGTATATGTATCAATAAAGTCTTGAGTATTCTTAAAGTTTGTAAATATTCTTAATTTGTTTTTGTAAGAGGGTGTTACTTGTCCTCTTTGTACTGTTAATGCTTTACTGTATCCAATGGGGTAAGCAATAAGCTCACCAAGTTTATCAATTTCCTCAGCCCTTATCTTTTCTCTTTCTTCTGAAAGTAGGGGGCTTGGTATAACTGTTTGTTTAATAGTTTGAATTGCTAATTCATATTTAACTATATAGTTGAGTATTAAATTTGTAATTGTATATTTTGGTATTTCCATACTGTTAATTTTTCTAAAAGCTGGTGGGCGGATTTGAACCGTCGACCTGTCCCTTACGAAGGGAATGCTCTACCAACTGAGCTACACCAGCAATTGTAACACTAATTGTAACAAATGGGTATTGATTATGCAAACAGCTTAATTTCCACGAGACAGCGATGCAGCACATCCACAGTTTGTTTTAAATAATCCTTCTTTAGCATTCTTTGTTTTGTATCTTAAAAATTGTAATGTTTGATTATCTCTTGTTAAATACAATGTTCCTATCTTCCCATTTATTAATTGTAGGTTGTAGTAATCAGTAACATCATTAAAATCATCATATTCTACCTTTGTGACATAACTTTCTTGAGGAAAAATATTAAGAGTAAATAAATCTATATTTTCAGAGTTAATTTCTAAGATATCCCTTCCTAATCTATCTTTATTTATCTTAAACGTAATAGATGCATTAGTATATCCTTTTAAATACCATGTTCCTAATATCTGCCACTCGTAAAAGGGCTTAGAATTTATGTTTTGGTCATAACTTTTTTCTTGTTTTTGTGTATCGGCAAATAAGTAATTAGTATGACTATTTATTAGAAGAAAGAATATAAAGACTGAGAGAAATATGTAACATACTGTGTAAAAGTTTTTATTTTTATGCTTTTCTTTCATCTTATCGTGTTCTAACTATTTTTAATAATAAAGTTTATTAATTCTGTAAAGTTAATACCTTTTTCCTGTGCTTCTTTTGGTAGCAAAGAGTTATCAGTCATTCCAGGCAGAGTGTTTGTTTCCAAATAATATATGCAATGGTTCTTTATTAAAAAATCTGACCTGGAATATACACTGCATCCTAATATTTTGTGTATTTGTATCGTTACTCTTGAAATTTTATCAGAAAGTTGTTGAGAAATATGTAAAGGAGGTGTTATTTCATTACAACTATTCTTTGTATATTTTGATTTATAGTCAAAAAATTGGCTATTTTTAGGTATTATCTCGATTGGTGGAAGTTTAATGAATGTTCCATTTTTCTTTTGGAGACATCCACAGCTTATCTCTATGTTATTTTTAATTATAGGTTGAATGATAAAATCTTCATTATTAGGGAATTGATTAATTAAGAAGTTAAGAGAATATTTAAATTCTTTTTGATTTCTTATAAAAATAGTACCAATACTTGAGCCACCTTTATTTGGTTTAATGCATATATTTTCTTTTTTGTATTTATATTCCTTAGTAATACTGCCTAACGGAAGTAATTTTGTTTTTGGAATTTTTATTTCTTTAATTTGTTTTACAACCAATCCTGACCTATATTTGTCCATACAGAGAGCAGAAGCATTACTTTTAGAACCAGTAAATGGAATATTTAGAAATTCAAGAATAGATTGAAGCATTCCATCTTCTCCAAACTTGCCATGTAATGCATTTATATTCATTCTCATATTTTTTAGTTTGATTACTTCTGTAAAAAAGTCTTTCATACTGTCTTCAGTAGGAATTTTTATCTTGTTTTTTGCTTTATACAGTAGAGCCTTTTTATTGGGGGAAATATAAAAGATAAAAGGAGTGTACTTCTCTTTATTTATATGTTTTAATATTGATTTTGCAGATTCAATAGAGACATCATGTTCAGTTGAAATACCTCCACATAGGATAGATATGTTTTCCTTGTTCATAGGTATATTTTACAATATTTGTTGAGAAAACATTACAATGAAAGCGAGAGACGGGATTCGAACCCGCGACCTTCTCCTTGGGAAGGAGACATTCTAGCCAACTGAACTACTCTCGCTAGTAGTAGAGATTCTATTATTTTCTTGTTTAGAATACAAGATATTTACAATACTGAAGACCTTATCTCATTCCAATCAGAGTTAAGCTTAGCTCCGATTTCTTTTGCTGTTTGTGCTGTTACATCTGAGTCATTCTTTATCTCATCTACAACTTGCATAACTAGTTTTTTGTAACCCTCAAAATCTATCTTCTTTCCTGCTTCTTTAATCTCTAGTAGCTTTGTTTCTACTTTTTTCCTTGCTTCTAGGTATTTACTTTGTGCTTTGTCTCCAACAGATAATGCAAATTTCTTAATCTCTTTTCTAGTCTTTTCTCCCGATTGAGGAGCAAGTAATAATCCAGCAACTGCACCTATTGTTGCTCCTACTAAAAAGCCTTTAAAGTAGTTGTCCTTCATAATATATGTAGTGAATTAATTTAAATATTATATATTTAATAATATATTACCATATTACAATTTTAATTTCTTAATTAAAATGTAAGCTAGGGCAATAAAACAGAGAGGAGCTACAATTATGATTATTATTTGGATTGTTGAAAGTGGTGCAACAGTAGTTTGAGCCTGTAACTCTTCTTCGACTGTTGTACTGTCTTGTGCAAAGATTGGGCTTACAATAGAAGTAGCAAGAGAAAAAATAGTAAGCATTGATATTAATATATTTTTCATAGTAACATAATACATAGTTATATATGTTTTTACAAGATTTTATGATTATTCCAGATATTAAATTAGAAGAAAAGCTGTGGAGGAGAGGTATAAAATATGTTGCTGGTATTGATGAGGCAGGTAGGGGTCCTTTGGCTGGTCCTGTGTGTGCCAGTGCTGTAATCATATCAAAAGAGAATGAGATTTCTCCTTTAGTAAGGGATAGTAAAACAATGAGTGAAAAACAGAGAGAAAAAGCATATGATTTTGTAATTCATAATTGTCTTGCATATGGAGTATGTATGATAAGTTCTCAAAAGATTGATAAATTTGGTATACAGGATTCAGTTAGAATGGCAATGGAAGGGGCTTTAAAACAGGCAGAGAATATGCTTGGGAGAAGGATAAATTATCTTATCATAGACGGTAATAATGTTGAATCTATAGAGGGGTACAGTGAGGAGAAGATTAAAGATGGAGATGCACATCATTATTCAATTTCAGCTGCATCAATTATTGCCAAAGTAACTAGAGATAGGTATATGAAGAATATGGGATTAAAATATCCTCTTTATGGATTTGAAAGACATGTAGGATATGGTACAAGAGAACATATAGAGGCTATTAAAAAGTATGGTATATGTCCTATACATAGAAGATCTTTTTCTCCTGTAAAAGAGATATATTGTAAAAAGTAATCAATGGGGGGTATAATCATGCTCATTGGGTCGCTAGCTCATCAGGTTAGAGCAACTGCCTTTTAAGCAGTAGGTGCTGGGTTCGAGTCCCAGGCGACTCATTTTCTTTCTGTACTGATACTTTTTTCTCTGTTGCATTCTATTTTAATTTTTGTATACTATTAATAAGGTATATTTAAATTATTTAAAAGTATACAGTTATGAAAAATACAGTACTTATAGTTGTTATCGCTGTATTATCAGTATTACTCATAGGCTTTGCATATGTTTCTCAAGATGAGGAACTTTGCTGTAAATATAGCCTTTGTGCAAATATAACAAAACAGTGTGAAAAGGATGAGGAAGCAAAAGGAACAGAAATAACTTCTGAGAAGGGTGTAAAGATTAAGTTAGATAATATTAAAGAAGGTGATACAGTTGAAGTTGGATTTGAGGTTAAAGGAAGTGTAACTGGTAGCTGGTTTACAGAGGGTGTTTTTCCTGTAAGAGTTATTG
>ENA-UOYA01001181-UOYA01001181.1-activated-sludge-metagenome-genome-assembly--contig:-NODE-1181-length-29167-cov-35.819009_pt1 | contig 29167 bp, 28 predicted proteins | sample MGYA00238163_ERZ764804 | MGnify/ENA primary metagenome ERZ764804 (study PRJEB28919, sample SAMN05720223) | activated sludge metagenome | isolation source: Anaerobic digester | place: Hong Kong... | reverse complement strand
AGCAAAGAGCCGAAATCCCTAACTTATGACTGGTCCGGGAATTGGTGTAGGGTCACAAGCGGATTCTCGGAAGAATCGTTGGTATGGCTCGCGGGGGCAGGTCAGCTGGGTACGACGGTTGAAGAGATCTGTCGCAAGATGGGGATCAGCGACGCCACTTTTCACAAATGGCGGCAGTAGTACCGTGGACTGGGGCCGAGCGAGCTGCGCAAGATGAAGCAGCTGGAAGAGGAGAACAGCAAGCTCAAGCGGCTGGTAGCTGATCTCAGTCTCGACAAGGTCATGCTGCAGGACGCGATTTGACGCAAATGAGTCAAAAAAGCTGTGAAGCCCTCGCGCAAGCAGGAACTGGCCGACCAGCTTGGGCTATGGCGATAGGAGGCCTTGAGGCCGATCAATGAACATGGGGGCGCGTTAGCGCCCCAACCAGCCGCTTCGAGCGGCTCACATCCTAAAGTCCCCGGCTTCGCCGGGGGATACCACCGCGTGCACAGCCACACGCAACAGCTAGCCGATCAATACTGTTACCCCATCGCCCGCTTGTCCACCACCCGCTTGGCCTTGCCAAGGCTGCGCTCAATCGATCCCGGGTCACCGAGTTCCACCGCGGCGCTGACGCCGATGAGATTCTTGATGTCTTCGCCGAGTTGGCGTACGACGGCGTTACGGGCGTCTGCGTCTGCGTGCACAAAGCGCAGCGTGGTTTCCACGCGCACCGTCAGCTCGTCGAGGTGGCCGGGGCGGGTGATGACGCACTGGTAGTGCGGTGCGAGGTCCGGCTGGCGCAGGATCAGCTCTTCGATCTGCGACGGGAAGACGTTGACGCCGCGGATGATCATCATATCGTCGCTGCGGCCGGTGATCTTGGCCATGCGGCGCATGCTGCGTGAGGTGGGCGGCAGCAGCTTGGTCAGGTCGCGGGTGCGGTAGCGGATCACCGGCATCGCCTCTTTGCTGAGGCTGGTGAAGACCAGTTCGCCTTCGCTGCCGTCGGGCAGGACTTCACCGGTTTTCGGGTCGATGATCTCGGGGTAGAAGTGGTCTTCCCAGATTACCGGGCCGTCTTTCGATTCCACACACTCGTTGGCGACGCCGGGACCCATGACTTCCGAGAGGCCGTAGATGTCCACCGCGTCGATGCCCATGCGCTTTTCGATGTCCTGGCGCATGGCGTTGGTCCACGGCTCGGCGCCGAAGATGCCGATGGCGAGCGAGGATTGGGCGGGGTCGAGCCCCTGTTTCTCGAATTCCTCCGCCAGCGCAAGGCAGTAGCTGGGCGTGACCATGATGATGTCGGGCTTGAAATCGGTGATCAGTTGCACCTGCTTTTCGCTCTGGCCGCCGCTCATCGGGATGACGGTGCAGCCCAGCCGCTCGGCGCCGTAGTGTGCGCCAAGGCCGCCGGTGAACAGGCCGTAGCCGTAGGCCACGTGCACCATGTCACCCGGGCAACCACCACTGGCGCGGATGCTGCGGGCAACACAATCGGCCCAGACGTCGATATCGTTCTTCGTGTAGCCCACCACGGTCGGCTTGCCGGTGGTGCCGCTGGACGCATGCACGCGCGCTACCTGCGAGCGTGGCACGGCGAACAGGCCGAACGGGTAGTTGTCACGCAGATCGCTCTTGCTGGTGAACGGGAATTTGGCCAGATCGGCCAGCGTTTTCAGGTCATCGGGATGCACACCTTTGGCGTCGAACTTGCGCTTGTAGTGCGGCACGTTGTCGTAGGCGTGGCGCAGGCTCCACTTCAGCCGTTGCAACTGCAGCGCGGCGATTTCATCGCGAGAGGCGGACTCGATGGGGTGCAGTGGGGTGGGGGTTTTGGTGGGCATACGGGTTACCTCGTTACACGTTCTGTCGTGCGGCGACTTCCCTCCCCCCACCGTGGGGGAGGGGCAGGGGAGAGGGGGGGGGGCCGCCAAGGGAGCGCTCATCGCTCTGCGAATTGCCGTCACCCTATCCCCAACTCCTCTCCCCTCGAGGGAGAGGGGCTCAGAGTTCTGGCGCGTCATGCGTGATTTGCACTCGGCAGCACTTCCCCTGCGATCCGCGCGCTCTTGCCGCGGAAGAGGGCGATGATGTCGCCGTGCTGGTTGGTGAGTTTGATGTCGTACACACCCGAGCGGCCGCGCTGCGCCTGCTCCACACCTACGGCCACCAGCGTGTCACCCAGTCGCGCAGGCGCGAGGATATCGATGCTGAAGCCGCTGGCCACGGTGTTCTGGTTGCAGGCGTTGCAGGCGTAGGCGAACGCGGTGTCGCAGAGCAGGGCCATGTAGCCGCCATGGCAGATGTCGTGGCCATTGACCATGTCCTTGCGCACGGTCATGGTGACTGTGGCGGAGCCGAGCGCAACTTGCTCGACGACCATGCCTGCGGCCTGCGCCGCGTGGTCGCGCGAAAACATCGCGTCAGCCACCTGGCGCGGCGTGGGGCCTGCCGGCGCGTGATCAGGTAAAGCTGCCATCGCTCCACATCTTTCGCTGTAGCAGCAGGCTCTGGCGATAGCGGTCGTCGCCGGTGTGTGCCTGCATGTTGACGAGAACGGCGTTCATCAGGGTCAGGCCAAATCGATCCGCTGCGGCGAGTGGGCCCTCGGGGTAGCTGACGCCGAGTTTCATCGCGGTATCCACACCTGCGGCATCGGCAACGCCTTGCAGCACGGCATCGGCAGCCTCATTGGCGAGCATGGCGACGGTTCGCGCGACGATCATGCCGGGCACGTCGCCCACCATTGTCACCTCGACGCCGAGCGCCTTGAACAGCGCGACGGCATCAGCCACAGCGCTGGTCGTGGTGTCTTCGCCTTTGGCGAGCGCGACACGCCTGGTCGTCGCGAAGTCGCGCGCGAGGTCCAGCGTGAGCACATTGGTCAGGTCTTCCTCGAAGGCGATCTGCGTGGCGGTGCGGCCATCGGTCAGGCAAATCGTCGCGTTGCCGGCGCGCAGCATGCCGGCGCCATACGGATCGTCCTCCTTGCGCGACTGCACCTTGATGCCCGCCGCCTTGATGCGCTCGATCAGCGGGTCCAGCGCGTCGGATTCGGTGAGGTATTGCACCATCGTTGGTGCGGTTCCGGCTGCGGGCGAGGGCGCGGGCACAGTGGGCTCGGCCGGGTAGGTGTAGAAGCCGCGGCCACTCTTGCGGCCCAGCAGACCACCGGCCACCATTTCCTCCTGCGTCAGACTGGGGCGAAAACGGCTGTCCTGGTAGTAGGCGTTCCACACGCTCTTGGTGACCATCAGGTTGACGTCGAGCCCGATCAGGTCGAGCAGCTCGAAGGTACCGAGCTTGAAGGCGCCCACTTCGCGCAGCACCAGATCGATCGTTGGCACATCGGCGCCGCCCGCTTCGAGTACGCGGAAAGCCTCGCCGTAGTATGGCCGCGCCACGCGGTTGACGATGAAGCCGGGGGTGCTTTTGCAGCGCACGGCGGTTTTCTTCCACTCCGCGCACGCGGCCTCTACGCGTTCGGCAACGGTGACTGCGGTTTGCTGGCCCATCACCACCTCCACCAGCGCCATCAGCGGCGCCGGGTTGAAGAAGTGCATGCCGACGACGTTTTCCGGTCGGGCCAGGCCCGCCGCGATGGCGGTGATCGAAATCGACGAGGTGTTGCTGGCCAGCACCGTGCTCGCCGCGCAAATGCTCTCAAGCGATTTGAACAGCGTGCGTTTGGCGTCGAGGTTCTCGACAATCGCTTCAACGATCAGGTCGCAGTCGTGAAAGTCCGCCAGATCGGGGGCAGCCGAGAGGCGTGAGATGGTTGCTGCTGCGGCTTCGGCGGTGATCTTGCCCTTGCCAGCGAGCGCGTTCAGTGTGTCAGCGGTTTTGGCGTTGGCAGCCGCCGCCGCCCCCTCGCGGGCGTCGAACAGTTTGACGCGGCAACCAGCCTGCGCTGCGACCTGGGCGATACCGGCCCCCATGGTGCCCGCGCCAATGACGCCGACGGTGTTGAAAGTGAGTGACATGCTTGGTTCCTACTTGGGCTGCAACCGCCGCATCACGCGGGCGCGGCTGATCGCAGGATTGTGCGCCACCGCAGGGCAGCGGCGCGGCGATGCTAACGCAATTGCACAACAAAACCGACCAACCGGTCAGTTTTTCGTTTTAGTGATCAGCTTTTTCATGAAACGTCCATTTCGTTGGGCCTGGCGGCATGAAAGCGACGAAGTCAACATTGTGGCGAATCTGGCGCTGAGCCCAGTATGAATAAGGCTTCCGGCCCAAAGCCGATCATCGCCCCTGAAACTTCGGCGACCGCTTTTCCTTGAACGCAGCGACACCCTCGCGATAGTCCTCCGAGAAGCCGCATTCGCGCATGTACGCGCCCTCCAGCGCGAGCTGGGCGTCGAAGCTGTTGTTCGGGCTCGCGTAGATCGCCTGCTTGGTGCGGGCGTAGCCGAGGGTGGGCCCGGAAGCCAATTGCGCGGCCAGCGTGTCGATGTGTGCCGCGAAGGCATCGTCCGCCACGCACTCCCAGATCAGCCCGAGCTCCGCCGCCCGCCGTGCGGGAATCTTGTCGCCAAGCATGGCGAGGCCCATCGCGCGCTGCGTACCGACGAGACGCGGCAGGAAGTACGAGCCGCCGGTGTCCGGGATCAGACCCAGCTTGCAGAACGGCTGCAGGAAGCTCGCACTCTCACTGGCGATCACCAGATCGCAGGCCAGCGCGAAGTTGCAGCCGGCGCCCGCTGCCACCCCATTCACCGCCGCGATCACCGGGATCGGCAGCGCGCGGATCGTCTTCACCAGCGGCGCATAGTTTTTCTCCACTGATTCGCCGAGGTCCACTGCCTGCCCCGGCGCCACCGCCCGATCATTCAAATCCTGCCCGGCGCAAAAGCCGCGCCCCGCGCCGGTGATTACCAGCACCCGCGCACCATCTGCCGCCAGCCGCGCCAGCGCATCACGCAGCTCCTCATGCATCTTCTGGGTGAACGAGTTCATCCGTTCGGGGCGGTTCAGGGTGATGCGCGCCACACCGTCAGTGGTGGCGTACAGAATGGTTTCGTAGGTCATGGCTCCTCCGCTTGGCTACCGGAGGGATGTTAGCGAGGGAGCGGCGTGACGTCGGTGATGAACGCGGTGTCCGCCCTGGCACGCGCTTATGGCATGCCGGTATCGGCAATCCCCGCCCACGCCATTGCCTGTTCACGTTCGGCAAACGAGTGGTACTCGATCAGCCGGCCATGGCGCACCACGAACCCATCGGCAAAGCGTCCACCGACCCAGTCGCTGGCGCCATGCAGGCGGACGTGGGCGTGCAGGTAGACGACGACTTTGCTCCCATTCTGGAAGAAGCCTTCAGGATCGCAGCTGCCTTCGGCCCAGGTGCCGCGACCGTTGGTGAGGTTGGCTGCTACAGCGGCGGCACCGTGATAGGTGCCTGATGTCGGGAAGCCTTCCGGTTCCTTGCGCACGATGTCTGGCGCGAAGAAGGCAATGGCCGTTGGCAGGTCGTTGCGATTGATGGCTGCGAAGAATTGCTGGAGGACTTCTATCTCGACGCTCATGCTGATTCCATTTAACCTGGCCCGCAGGCCATCACCTGGCGTGCCTAGCCGACCGCGCGCAGCGTGGTCGTCGTTGGTGACGGTGGCGGCGGGGTGCCTGAGCGCAGCCAGGCGATGGTATCTGCCAGCGGCAGTGGATGGGCGATGCCGTAGCCCTGCGCAAAGTCGCAGCCATGCAGCTCGAGGAACTGCAGCGTTGACGCATCCTCCACCCCTTCTGCCACAACGGTGAGTCCAAGATTGTGGGCCAGCGCGATGGTGGACTGCACGATGATCGCGTCTTCCGCGCTCTGCATCACGCGGGAGACGAACGAGTTGTCCATCTTCAGGCCCTTCAGTGGCAGCCGGCGCAGGTAGGCCAGCGAGCAGAAGCCGACGCCGTAGTCGTCAATGATGATCGAGAAGCCCTGCGCCCGACAGTCGGCGAGGATCTGCGCGGCCCGGTCGGAGTTGTGGATCAGTGAGGTCTCGGTGATCTCAAGATCGACCAGCCGTGCCGGCAGGCCGTACTTGCGAATGCTTTTCTGCAGATGGGCAACGATGATGGAGTCGCCCAGCAGTCGCGGCGAGATGTTGATGGCGACACCGACACCGGGCGCTGGCACCTGCCAGTCGCGTGCGGCGGCGAGCGCGTTGTCGATCACCCAGCGTGTCAGCACCCGGATCGAGTCCGACATCTCGGCGCGGTGCACAAAGTCGCGCGCGGTCAGGCGGCCGTATTCCGGGTGATTCCAGCGCACCAGCGCTTCCAGGCGCACCGGCTTGCGCGTGAGGCAATTGATGATGGGCTGGAATTCCAGCACCAGCTCGCCGCGGTCGATCGCCTCGGGCAAACCGGCGAGCAGCAGCAGTTTGCGCTTCTCGAATACCACCGTGCTGCGGCTGAACAGGCGCACGCCACCGCCGGTCTGCTTGGCGTGATACATCGCCTCGTCGGCAGCGCGGGACAGGTCGGAGAACATGCGGCCATGCGTCGGATAAATCGCTGCCCCGATGCTGGCTGACACGTGGAATTTGCCGCCGCCGATCACGAAGGGCTGCGCCAGTGCATTGGTGACTGCTTCGGCCACCCGCATGGCGCCCTCGGCGGTGCCAACACCGCGGACAAAGACACCGAATTCGTCGCCCCCCAGCCGCGCAGCAATCGCGTCTTCATTGGTCAGCGCTTCGTCGAAGCGGTCCTTCATCTGGCGCAGCACTTCGTCGCCGGCGCTGTGGCCAAGGGTGTCGTTGATGTCCTTGAACTGGTTGAGATCAAGCAGCAGCAATGCGGCGGACGGATCGTCGCCAAGATGGCCGGATTGCTCAATGTTTTCGTTGATCTCGGCCACCAGCCGCTGGCGGTTGAGCAGGCCCGTGAGGGGGTCGCGGAAGGCGAGATGTTCCAGCAGCGACTGATAACGCTTGCGGTCGGTCACGTTGCGGCGCGCGCCCCACAGGCGGACAAGTTTGCCGTCTTCGACGACGCCGAGCAGCGTCAGCGTCAACCAGTGCAGATCTTCACCACGCACCTTCAGGCGCAGCTCGCGCTCGTTCAGACGATAGCCACGGTCGATCCAGTCGCGCAGCGAGGTGCCCTTGAACAGCTCGGGCATGAATTCCGACAGGCGGCGGCCGATGACGTCGGTCTCGTCGCGGTGATAGTCGCGGGCAAACGCCGCATTGACGTCGCTGATCAGCCCCCGCTCGCGTAGCAGGGCAATCTGCTCCTGCGGCGGCAGACTGGTCGGGATGGTGGGCTCGACGTCGACCGCCCAGATGGAGTCAAGGCTCGCCTGGATGAAGGCACGATGGCGCTCACGGGTGGCATGCAACTCAGTCTCGGACTTGATCCGCTCCGACACCTCATGCGCGAGCGACAGCAGGTCCACTGCCGAACTGGCATAGGCTTGTGAGTCGCCGTCCCACACCCGCGGGCGTTCGCAATCCTCAAAGCAGACCACGCCCCAGAGATGCCCATGGTGAAACACTGGCACGTCAAGCAGTGCACGGACACCGGTCTGCGGCAGGTAAGTGACGCGGAATTCCTCCAGCGCCGGGTCTGCGACCGCGTCGCCAACGGCGAGGGCACGCCGCTGTGCGATGGCGGCGAAATAGGTGGGAAAGTCAGCGGCATCAAGTACCTGACCCGCCCTGGCCTCGCCGTTCACGACGCGGGCGTCATGCTGATGCAGGCACACCAGTTGCCGGCCGCTTTCGCTGAAGCGCCACAGTCCGGCGCGAGCGACGTTCAGCGCGGCTGCGCACTGGCGCATGATCTGGGTTGACGAGCGGGCAAAGTCACCACGATCAACCACCAGCGGATTGCGCGCCAGCGAAAAGAGGGACTCGTGATACGCCAGCAGCTTCAGCTCGCGCTCGGACGCTTCGGTGATGTCGGTAATGGCGCCAACGTAGCGCGACTTGCCATTTGCCTGCGGGGCGTTGCGGCCCTTGCAGGCGAGCCAGACCACGCCGTCGCCGTCGCCGTTGCTGCGACGAACGCGGAATTCAACGTAGACCTCTGGCTCGCCAGCCTCGCACTGACGCAGCAGGCGTTCAACGGCAGGCAAGTCCTCTGCCGCGACATAGCTGGTGAACTCGCTGAGCGGCCCGTAGTAACGGCCCGGACGCAACGATTCGAACGAGAAAACGTTGTGGTAGAGATCGATCATGCCGTTGGACGGCGTGTAATCCCACAGCCCGACGCCGCCGGCTTCCAGCGCCCGATGCAGCAGCGGCTCGTTGCTGCCGAACGGAATCTTGGTTAACTGGGCGATGCGGGGTTGCGCCATGTCAGCAACCTTGCGGCCCTTCGCCGCATGCATACGGCATGCAGTGTGTGCTGTTGGCGATCATCCGTTGGCACCAGCAAGCGCCATAAGCGATATCAAGGCTGACGCCGTCGCGTTCGATGCGCTCCACAAGCTCAACACATGCCCCCCGATCAATCGGGCAATGCTATCGGGATTGCGCGTGCCTGAACAGCGTTCAGGCATACGGTCGTCCCGCGCGGTTGAGTGGGACTGGGTCGTCAAGCCAGTGGCATTCAGCCTGACCGCAGTTGATCGAAACACCATATTGACTGACCGGTCGGTCGGGAATACTATTTGTGCTGGATCAAACAACTTGCAGACAGGCTGCATTGACGCGGCGCTGGTTGTTTGGCGACCGCGCCCGCCATATCAATCGGATCGCTGCAGCATAGCGGCGCTAGACGGTGCAGCGCCCGACAGCCCGTATCAATCGCCCGAGAAGTGTATGTATACCCAAGCCATTGATGTTGCTCCGGCGACTGAAAATGCGGTTCGCAGCAAATCAGCCACCGATGCCGAATTCGAAGCGCGCGTTGCCCGCGATGACCGCATTGAGCCGCAGGACGAAATGCCCGAGGCCTACCGCAAGACCTTGATTCGCCAGATCTCGCAGCACGCACACTCCGAGGTAGTGGGCATGCTGCCGGAGGGCGGCTGGATCACGCGGGCGCCGTCGCTCAAGCGCAAGGAAATCCTGCTCGCCAAGGTGCAGGACGAGGGCGGGCACGGGCTTTATCTCTACAGTGCAGCGGAAACGCTCGGGGTCAACCGCGATGAGCTGATCGACGCGCTGCATTCCGGCAAGGCCAAATATTCGAGCATCTTCAATTACCGCACCGAGACCTGGGCCGACATCGGCACCATCGGCTGGCTGGTGGATGGTGCGGCGATCATGAACCAGGTGCCGCTTTGCCGCTGCAGCTACGGGCCGTATGCGCGGGCGATGATTCGCGTCTGCAAGGAAGAATCCTTCCATCAGCGTCAAGGCTTCGACATTGTGCGCGCGCTCTGCGAGGGTACGCCAGCACAGAGGGCGATGGCACAGGAATCGGTGAATCGCTGGTGGTGGCCGACCTTGATGATGTTCGGCCCACATGACTCCGACTCGCAACACTCCGGACAGGCGATGAATTGGGGCATCAAACGCATCAGCAACGATGATCTGCGCCAGAAGTTCGTCGATGTGACGGTGCCGCAAGCGCAATACCTAGGCCTGACCTTGCCCGATTCCGATTTGAAGTGGAACGCGGAACGCGGTCACTACGACTTCGGCAAGATCAACTGGGACGAGTTCTGGCGTGTCGTGAATGGCGACGGCCCCTGCAATGCCGAGCGCATGCATGACCGCGTCAAGGCGTTCGAGGACGGGCGCTGGGTGCGCGAGGCCGCCACGGCGCATGCCGCGAAGCAGGCCGACAGGGTTCAGGCAATGCAACGGAAGGCCGCATGAGCAACGCAGCAGACAGTAAGGACAGCCGCGGCTGGCCACTCTACCAGGTGTTCATCCGCAGCAAGGCGGGGCTTGACCACAAGCATGTGGGCAGCCTGCACGCGAGCGACGCGCAGCATGCGGTGACGCTGGCGCGCGACGTGTACACGCGGCGGCAGGAAGGCGTGAGTATTTGGGTGGTGCCATCGAACGCCATTACCGCGAGCGATCCGACGCAGAAGAGCGAAAACTTCGACCCGATGGCCAACAAGATTTACCGCCACCCGACCTTCTACGACATCCCGGAAGAGATCGGCCACATGTAGCGCTGCCGATTGCCGGTGTGATTCCGCACCGGAACTGGTGCCCACGCGCATCACCCTGCGCCCATATCGTCCCTTGCCTATCGACCCGACATGAGCACATTTCTGCCGGAACAATCCCTGCTGACGCTGGCCGACACCTGCCTGCTATCGGGTCATCGCCTGTCTGAGTGGTGCGGCCACGGCCCGGCGCTGGAAGAGGACATCGCGCTGACCAACACCGCGCTCGACGCCATCGGACAGGCGCGAGGTCTCTTGCAAATCGTCGCCGCGCGGCGCGGCGGCGGTGCCACCGAAGATTCGCTGGCTTATCTGCGTGACGCAGCAGACTTCTGCAACGTCGCGCTGGCGTCGGCTACGAACGTTGACTATGCGCACACCGTGCTGCGCTCCATGTTGCTGGCCGCCTGGCAAATTCCGATCTGGGACGCCTGGCTCACCAGTGCTGATCGCGATGTGGCGGCGGTCGCGGCCAATGCGGCGAAGGAGGCCCGCGTGCAGTGGCGTCAGGCAAGAGACTGGGTAGTTCGCTTTGGTGACGGCACCGACGAATCGCGTCGCCGGCTGCTGGCTGCGATAGATGCGCAGTGGCCGCTTTGCCCGGAGATGCTGGCGACACCGATGGCCGGTGCAGACGCGGCAGTCAACCAGCAACAATGGACCGACGCCATGGCTGCGGCATTCGCCGATGCGACCGTACCGATGCCCGCGCTTTTGCCGGCAGCATCGGAGACGGTGGCAGCGGCCGTTGGCAGCGCCCGACTGGCCCGTGCCGAACTGCTTGCCGAAATGCAGTCGCTCGCCCGGCAGCATGCCGGTGCCACCTGGTAGCAACGCTACCTTTGCACGACAGGAACAAGGCCTGACATGGCACTACATTTTCATCCGCTGCAAATCGCAAACGTCACCCGCGAAACGGCGGACTGCATCGTCGTGGAGTTCGATGTTCCCGCCGATTTGCGGCCGACGTTTGCCTACCGCGCCGGGCAGTACATCACGGTGCGTGCCGATGTTGGCGACCGCGAACTGCGCCGTTCCTATTCGCTGTGTTCCGCGCCGCACGAGGGGCGCTGGCAGGTAGCCATCAAGCGCGTTGACGGGGGCCAGTTTTCACAATGGGCTCATGCGTTGCTGCGGGAAGGTGACACGGTTGACGCACTCCCGCCGGACGGCCATTTCACTTACGTGCCCGAGGCGTCGCGGCCACGCAGTGTTCTGCTGCTTGCAGCTGGCAGCGGCATCACGCCGGTGTTTTCGATCTTGAAGACATTGCTGGAGACTGACCCGGCATCAAGGGTGACACTGGTCTATGGCAACCGTCGAGTCAGGGACATCGTGTTCAAGGAGGCGCTTGAAGACTTGCGCGACCGGTTCCTTACCCGTTTTCAACTCATGCACACGCTGTCCGGCGAGGTGCAGGAAGCGCCGATTGCCAATGGGCGTCTGGACGGCGCCAAAGTCACCGATCTGTTTGCCGGCGCGCTCAGTGCACCGGCGTTCGACGACATCTATATTTGCGGCCCGGGCGAGATGATTGCTTCCTGCGCTGCGGCCTGCGAGGCCGCCGGGATCGCGCACGACCGGATTCACAAAGAGCTGTTTGGCGTACCGAACAAGGTGACGGCGAGCGACCCCAGCGCGGTGAACCCGGACGTCGGTGAGATGGCGCAGGTTTCGGTGATCGCCGACGGCATCGAGCGGGTTCTCAAGGTCGGCTTTCGCGGCGAGTCCATCCTCGACGTGGCACTTGCTGCCGGCATTGATGTGCCTTACGCCTGCAAGGCGGGCGTCTGCTGCACCTGTCGTGCGCAAGTGCTCGATGGCGAGGTGCGCATGGACGCCAACTTCGCGCTGGAGGAATATGAGGTGAATCGCGGCTTTGTGCTGACCTGCCAGTCGCATCCGGTGACCGACCGCGTGCGCATCAGCTACGACGGGCGCTGAGCCTTTCGCCCTGGCTTGCATAGAATCAACGCATGCCCCGCGGTCCGTCATCTGCCCACTCGCTGCAACGCGACACCATTCTCAATATCTCCGCGGAGGCCTTTGCAGAACTGGGCTATCCGAGCGCCACGATGGCGCAGCTGGCGCAACGCTGCGGCGTGTCGAAGAGCCTGCTTTATCACTACTACGCGTCGAAGGACGCCATCCTCTACGACCTGCTGCATGCGTACATGTCGCGCCTGCAATCGCTGGTGATTGAGGTGGCGTCACGCGATTTGCCGGCCCGCGAGGCGCTGGCCGAGACCATTCGCCGCTTTGTCCGGGAATACGAGAGCTCGCGCTCGCGGCATATCGTGCTGCTCAACGACGTCAAGTACCTGCCACCGACTGAGCGCGAGACGGTGATCGCGCTGGAGCGCAGCGTGGTGCAGGCGTTCGCCGACCTGATCAGCAGCACTTATCAGATCGACGAAGGTCGTGCCAAGGTGCTGACCATGAGCGTGTTCGGCATAGTGAACTGGACATTTACCTGGCTCAAGCCGGGCGGGACGCTCACCTACTCGCAGTACGCGGAAGCGGTGGTAGGTATTCTCGAAGGCGGCCTCAATGGCGGCGCCGCCCGTATGCAGCATATTCCGCTCAAGAAACCGAAAACCGCATCTGGAAAACATCATGTCTGAACCTCTGGTCACCGTCGAAAAACTGGACAACCCGGCCCGCGTGGCGCTGATCCGCTTCAACCGCCCGAAGGTGCTGAATGCGCTGAATGACGCCTTGGCCGAAGAACTCGCCAGCGTGCTGACTTCGCTAGACGCTGATCCTTCAGTGCATGTGATGGTGATCACCGGCAACGAGAAGGCCTTTGCCGCCGGCGCCGACATCGCCGCGATGGCGGAATGGGACTACGCCAAGGTCTACAACGACAACTACATCACCCGCCACTGGGAAGCAGCAAAAAGCCTGCGCAAGCCGCTGATCGCGGCGGTCTCGGGCTACGCGCTGGGTGGCGGCTGTGAGTTTGCGATGATGTGCGACTTCATCATTGCTGCTGACACCGCCAAGTTCGGCCAGCCGGAAATCACCATCGGCACCATTCCCGGCCTGGGTGGCACGCAACGCCTGCCGCGCGCGGTGGGCAAGGCGAAAGCCATGGAGCTGTGTCTGACCGGCCGCTTCATGTCGGCGCAAGAAGCCGAGGCCGCCGGCCTGGTGGCACGAATTGTTCCTGCCGACAAATTGATGGAAGACGTGCTGGCCACTGCCGGCAAGATCGCCAGCATGTCGCTGCCGGCGGTGATGAAGGTGAAGGAATCGATCAACGCCGCTTATGAGACCACGCTGACGCAGGGGCTGCAGTTCGAGCGCCGCGAGTTTCATGGCACCTTTGCGCTGGCCGACCAGAAGGAGGGCATGCGTGCCTTCGTCGAGAAGCGCAAGCCGGATTTCAAGAACCGCTGATCGCGCCCGATGCAGAGAGTATTCGGTTTTGCCGGCTGGTCCGGAAGCGGCAAAACGACGCTTATCGAGCAGGTCATCGCCGAGCTGGCGCGGCAGGGTCGACGGGTGTCGCTGATCAAGCACGCGCACCATGGTTTCGATGTCGACCATCCCGGCAAGGACTCATTCCGCCATCGCGAGGCCGGGGCGACTGAAGTGCTCATCTCGTCCGCGACGCGATGGGCGCTCATGCACGAGTTGCGCGATGCGCCCGAGCTGTCGCTGGCGGAGGCGCTGGGCAAGTTCAGTGCCTGCGACCTCGTGTTGGTGGAGGGGTACAAGCGCGAAGCCATCCCGAAAATCGAGATCTGGCGGGCAGCAGTGGGCAAACCGCTGCTGTATCCGACCGACCCGCACATCGTCGGGCTGGCCAGCGACGATGCATTGCCGGACGCCGTCCGGGAACCGGCCTTGCGCCGCTTTGGTCTATCCAGCGTGGGTGAAATCGCCCAGTTCGCACTGGAACGGGCTGTTTTGCTGTAGCACCGCAGGGTGGCGCAGCGTTGGCTGCTTGCAACACGACCCATGCCAATGTCGTACTTTACAAACCGAAAGCCCGGTTTTCGTTGACTTCGCCAGAGTTAAGTTGGAATATTGTCATATGACCTGTCAAGCCCGATTCAGCCCCAGTTTGCGAGCCTCGGCGCTCGCCGGCGTGGTTGCGCTCGGCTGGCTGGTAGCTGCACCGACCGCTGTCGTGGCGCAGGATGGCGGCTACTTCTCGGGAGTGCGCTTTGGCCAGAGCGGCAAGGCGTGGAGCTTCACGGCCCCCGGGCTCAAGCTCGGGCAGGCGCTGGAGTACTCGCGTGGCAGTGACGCCGGTAACACCGCTTTCAGCGGCTACCAGTTCGAAAACGGGCTGGCGCTCGGCGCCGCGTTGAACACGGACCGTAGCGAAGCATTGATCCGCTCCAGTCTGGGTCTCAAGTTCGACGGCATGCGTTGGACCGAATCGCGCCCGAACGTCAATGTGGATGTGGTTTCTGCCTTCAACTGGCGCAATTCGCTGTCGGTGTTCGGCAAGCTGGGGGTTGGTCGTGGCGACAACCGCCTGACGCCGGAATGGGCGTCGGCAAGCGCCTCTGCGCTGGATCGTACCGCCATTTCCTACGGCGTTGGGGTGCGCTACGACATCACGTCCAGCCTGGGCCTCAAGCTTGAGCTGACCCGCGGCACCCGCTTCGGCATGGATCGCCTGCGCACCGATGTCGACGGCGACGCGGTGAACTTCGGCATTCGCTGGTCGTTCTAGCGCCTTCGCCTTTTTGCGCCTTGGCGACCATATCGTCGCTCCCTGGCCGCCGCTTCCGCTGCCAGACGCCCGAATCCGTATAGTGGGTGACTTGGCATTGCCGCAGTCAGCTTTTTGGCGAAAGCCCCATTTGATAAGGCCCAGGCGCAAAAAATCGCCATAGTCGATATTCGACGCTTTGATGTGCTGAGCCCAGTATCGATAAGGCTTTGGTCGCAAAGCTGAAAGCGTCGCGCACTCGAACAACTCGGGGATTCGTCGGGCTGTGCCACGTTCGTAACACTGCCGGTGAGCAACCGAGGGCGAATCCTAAAATCAGGGCATGACGATTCAACTGCTTTTCCTTGCCCGGTTGCGTGAACGCTTTGGCGTTGCCCGCGAGACCTTTGCATTGACCGATTCCACTGGCACCGTCGCCGACCTGCTGACGACCCTGCGGGCGCGCGGCGGCGAGTTCGCCGCGGAGCTGGCGCCCGGACGGGCCTTTCGCGTGGCAGTCAACCAGGAAGTCGTGACAGTCGAGCATCCCATCCGCTCCGGCGACGAAGTGGCGATCTTTCCGCCGGTGACCGGGGGCTGATGTGGGCAGCGTTGTTCGGGTGCAGACAGGGGATTTTGACGTCGGTGCTGAAATCCGCGCGCTGCGTGAAGGCAATCCGGCGGTCGGCGCGGTGGCGAGCTTCATCGGCTGCGTGCGCGACATCAACGAGGGCGATGCGGTTGGCCTGATGTATCTGGAGCACTATCCCGGCATGACCGAGCGCGAGTTGGAAAAGATCGCCACGGAAGCCAAAACGCGCTGGGACATTTTTGATTCGCTGATCATCCATCGTGTGGGCGAGCTGCGACCGCTTGACCAGATCGTGTTTGTCGCGGTGACCAGTGCGCATCGCGGCGAAGCGTTCGCAGCGTGCGAATTCATCATGGACTTTCTCAAGACCCGGGCGCCATTCTGGAAGCGCGAGAGCACGCCACAGGGCGAGCGGTGGGTCGATGCTCGCAGCAGCGATGACGCGGCGGCCGAGCGCTGGCAACAGTGAGCGAACCCGCTGCTCTCGACGCTGCGGCCATCGCCTGCATCGGCCTCGACTGGGGCAGCACGCATCTGCGTGCCTATGCGTTTGATGGCGCTGGCCTAGTGCTCGCGCAGCGGCACGGCCGCGACGGCGCGCTGACGCTCACCACTGCAGCGGCATTCGACGCCGCGCTGTCGCGACTGGTCGGTGACTGGGTAGCGGCGTCGCCTGCAGCTTCGTTGATTGCTTGCGGCATGGTTGGCGCTCGCAGCGGCTGGCGGGAGGCGGCGTATGTGCCCTGCGGCGCGGGTGTCGACGAACTGGCGACAGCGGCCGCGTTCGTCAATACCAGCCTCGGCCGTCCACTGGCGATCATCCCTGGCATGAAGAGCGACGAGCCCGACGTCATGCGCGGTGAAGAGACGCAACTGGCAGGCACTGGCGTGCGCGATGGGGTTGTTGTGCTGCCAGGCACGCACAGCAAGTGGGTTCAGGTCACGGATGGCCGAGTGCAGAATTTCGCGACCTTTCTCACCGGCGAGATGAACGCGCTGTTGCGCGACCACAGCTCGATCGGCAAAGCGGCCAACGCTGCGCCGGAACTTGCGGACGCTGCTGCCATTGATCTTGGCGTCAACTATGCGCGGGGCGGCGCTGCTTCGTGGCTGCACGATCTGTTTGTATTGCGTGCATCGGTCGTTACCGGTCAGAAAAGCAGCCCGGAAATCAGCACGGCGCTGGCTGGCTGGCTGCTGGGATGTGAATTCGCAGCGGCGACAGCGATGTATCCCGATGCTCGCCGGATCACGCTGATCGCCAGCGCCGCCTTGCTGCCCTGGTATGAACGCATTGCCGCAGCGTTCGGCCTGCAGTGCGACGCAAAAGATGCCGATCAGGCCACTGCAGCCGGGCTTTGGCAGGTGGCGCAGCGGCTGCGCTGATTTGGTGCTGGCCGTGACGGCGACGTTGCGGCAATTTCACCGCCCATGAACTTGCGTCAAACATTGCAGAAATAGGTCAATTGCTGGGGCATTTGCTCCACGCACGAGACCTAGAATCGCCGCATGTCTCAACACAAGCTTGGCAAGTTGTTTGAACCGCAGTCGGTGGCGGTGGTCGGTGCCTCGGAGCGCGAGGGCAGCCTCGGTCGTGCCGTCTGGAAGCGGCTGCGCGCGCACCCGTACGCAGGTCGCGCCTACGCGGTGAACCCCAAACACAAGGAAGTGTTCGGCGAACCCTGTTACGCCAAGATGACCGATCTGCCCGAGCGCGTTGATCTCGCCCTGATTGCCGCACCCGCGTCCGCCTGTGCCGCCATTCTGCGCGAGTGTGGCGCCAGTGGCTGCAACCATGCGCTGATGCTGTCGCATGGCTTTGGCTCCGGCAGCAGCGATGCTGACCTCGCCGCGACGCAGAAGCTGGCCGACGTTGCGCGTGCAGCGCGCGTGCGTCTGGTCGGGCCCAACGCGCGCGGGCTGCTGCGGCCTCGCATTGCGCTCGATGCATCGGCGATGACAGACGTTGATACCATGCCGTCCGCTGGATCGCTGGCCGTGTTGTCGCAGTCCGGCGCGTGGCTCTCGATCCTTCGTGATTTCGTTGCCGGCTCGTCGATCGGGTTCTCCAGTCTGCTGTCGCTGGGCGCCTCGCTTGACCTTGATTTCGGTGAACTGCTCGACTATTTCACCTTCGATGCGCAGACCTCCGATGTGCTGCTCTACATTGAGGAGGTGAAGAACGCGCCTGCCTTCATGTCGGGCGTACGGCAGATTTCGCGGATGAAACCGGTGATCGTGCTGAAGGCGGATCGCGCCGATCTGCACCGCGAGCCGGATGGTACCCACGCCAATGTGCTTGCCCAGCACGACCGCGTCTTCGAGGCCGCCATTGCCCGCGCCGGCGCGGTGCGGGTGCAGACGGCCATGCAGATGGTGGCCGCAGCCCGCCTGTTGACCGGCACCCATTCGCGAACGCAGCAGCGGGTGGTGGCTATCACCAACGGACGCGGGCCCGGACTGGTCGCCGCTGACGCGGTCCGCGAGCAAAAACTCACGCTGGCGCCACTGACGGAGACAACCTATCAGGCGCTACGATCGGCGTTGCCCAAGCATGCCCACGTTGGTAATCCGCTGGATCTCGCAGGTGATGCGACCGCAGAGCGCTATCGGGTGGCGATGAACGCCGTGCTCGCCGATGAGCACGTCGATGTGGTTCTGGTGCTGTTCTCACCGCAGGCGATCGTCAGCGCGGACGACGTGGCGAACGAGATCATCGCGGCCAGCACGCAGTATCGCAAGACCGTTCTCGCGGTGCTGGGCGGTGGCCCCAGCGTGGCCGCCGCGCGCATCAAGCTGGATCAGGCGCGGATCCCGCAGTTCCTAAGCACCGAAAACGCGGTTGACGCCATTGGTTTTCTGGAGACGTTCGCGCGCAATCAGTCGTTGCTGCGCCAGGTGCCGGAGCAGAGCGTGGATGGTTTCGTGCCGCGCCTTGACGACGCGCAGAAGCTTTTCGAGCACGTCTGGGCTGAAGGCCGTACGCTGCTATACGCCCACGAGGCGCGGCAGTTGCTGAGCGCATTCGGCATTGCGATGACCAACACCGGTATCGCGCGAACGCCGACCGAAGCCGTAACACTGGCGGACAGCTTTGGCTATCCGGTGGTGCTCAAGGTGGTTTCTCCGGACATTGCACACAAGACAGAGATGGGCGGCGTGCGCCTTGATCTGCGTGACGGTGAAAGCGTTCGTCGTGCGGCGACAGCGATTTTTGAGGAAGTTGGCCATCGCGCACCCGATGCCCGTGTGATCGGGTTGACAGTGCAGCCCTACGTGCGCCAGCGTGGGCAACGCGAGCTTTATCTCGGTATCGCCAACGATCCCACTTTTGGCACCGTGCTGGCATTTGGTGCCGGTGGCATCGCGGTGGAGCGGCTGGACGACGTCGCGTTCGAACTGCCGCCGGTCAACGATGTGCTGATCAACAACATGATCAATCGCACCCGTGTGTCGCGACTGCTCGACGCCTACAGCAATGTGCCCGCCATCAATCGGGAGGCCCTGACCACCATGATGCTGCGCTTCTCCACGCTGGCCTGCGCCTGCCCGGAGATTGCCGCCTGCGACCTGAACCCGGTGATTGCCTATGAGCACGGCACGGTGGCGGTGGATGCCCGGGTGGTGCTGAAGGAGCGGAGCAAGGTCACCGCGCTGCGGCGGCTTGGACGCTATGGCCATCTCGCTGTTTATCCCTATCCGCTTGAGCTGGAAGAGCGCGTGACGCTGCGCGACGGTACTGATTTGCTGATCCGCCCGATCCAGCCGGAAGATGCGACACGCGAACGCGAATTCATCTCGCGGCTGTCACCGGAGACGCTTTACTTCCGCTTCATGATGCCGGTGCGCGAGCTGCCAGCGGCGATGATTGAGCGCTTTACGCAGATCGACTACGGCCGCGAACTGGCGTTGGTAGGCGTGGTTGGCGAGGGCCTGGAGCAGAAGATCGTCGGTGTCGCGCGTATCACGCCGACCACCATTCCGGAGCGCTGCGAGTTTGCAATCGTCGTAGAAGAAAGCATGCATGGCAACGGCTTGGCCCGCACGCTGATGCAAAGGCTGTTCGATGCTGCCCGCCTGCGCGGCTATCGCGAGATCGAAGGCATCGTGCTGCGCGAGAATCCGCGCATGCTCAAGTTCTGCGAATCGCTGGGCTTCATCATCCAGCCGAATCCTGATGATCCGGGGGAGCGGATTGCATTGCGAACTCTGGCTGACTAGGGGCGCCTCAACGTGTCTTAGATCGACCGCGCCGCCGCTCTCCGCAGCCGCCACGCATATGGAATGGCGGTGATGACTTTCGGTGTGGAAGAGTCGTAGCCGGTCTTCTCGGCAAACCTCGCTGCGTTGTAACTGGTCGCAAAAGCGGCAAATGTGTCAGCGTGCTCCGGCCAGCGCTGAGCTGCTAGTGTCATCGCCGTACTGACCGTGTGTCGATTTTCAACCGGCAGCCCTGCAGCAATGAGTCGCTTGCGCAACTGGCGCCATGCACGCAACCACGGGTCTAGCTGACGTTCCTGTCGCGCCAGCCAGAACCACCAGGCGGCGCCCATCAGCGCGCCGCTCGCCGTGATCGCAAGCAGCATCCAGCCGAGCGCAGTGAAGGGGCTCATTCCGCCGAGCCCCAGGTCTTTCAGCAGCTCGCGCTGGCGATCGCGGTCAAAACCGATGACCCACTTGGTGTAGGCGAAATTGGCCTCCTCCCACAACACGTTGAAACCCGTGAACGACAGCCAACTACTGGCGGACACCAGCAGGCGCTCGGTTTCGGGCAGGGCCTCCTGCAGGCCGCGCTCGACGCGATCAGGAGCCACCGCTGCCGTGGGATCAATGCGCGTCCAGTAGCCGTCAAGCCATGCCTCGACCCAGGCATGCGCGTCGCTTTGGCGTACGATCAGGTGACCGGACGGGTGGTACTCACCGCCCTGGTACCCGGTGACAACGCGTGCCGGGATTCCGCTCGCACGCAACAGGAACACCATTGCACCGGCATAGTGCTCGCAAAATCCGCGGCGGCCATCGAACAGGAACTCGTCAATCGCTGTGGTGCCACGAGCGTCGCCGTAGAGCGGCGGGTTCAGGGTGTAGAAGAACTTTTCGCGATTGAAGTAAGCAAGCAGCGCACGCACACGGTCGGCGGGCTCCGGGTGCGCGCCGGTCAGCTCCGATGCGAGGGCACGTGCGCGAGTGTTCCATGTGCGCGGACCCGTTCTCAGTTCGCTGGTACCGGGTTCCGGCTCTGGAGCGGCGTAACTGCCTCGTGCGAACGATTGCGCGCGGTACTGCACGGCACCACCGGGCGCGCGCCGCACACCAATCTGTTGCGCGTCGGACAGGAACGCGGTGGTCTCCACCGCCGGACCGACCGGGTAGGCAATGGGCATTTCGAGAATCGGAAGCCAGCGTGTGTCCTGCCGTTCCGCGGTCACGGTGTATTCAATAGCTTCGCGTGCGTGTTCGGCGGGCGTGAACGGGATGAAGTTGCCGCGCATGCGTGACATCGTTTCTGCGCCACCGCTCCAGGTTTTGCCGTCGAACTCGCGCAACACGGGGCCGCGCCAGTAGAGCGCCTGCTGAGGCGGCCGGCGCTTGTCGAATTCAACGCGGAATGCAGTCTCTTTTGACAGGATGAGTTGCGCAATTTGGCCCGGCGCCATCTCTTCGGAAAGCCCGGTTCTTGCCGTCGGTGCCTCAAGCCTGCCCCAGAGCGGCGCAGTGGCCCGCGGGAAAAGGATAAAAAGCATCGCCGCCAGCGGAATGCCGAGCGCCAGGTGCGCCGTTGCGCCGACCGCGTGACGCCAGATGGTGTTTTCAACGCTGGTTGATTGGCTGCTAGTAGTGGCGGGTGCATCGAACAGGCGCAGCGCTGTCACGTAGACCACGATCACCGCCGGTACGCTCAGCGCGGCCAGCAGGCCGAGGTTCTCGAAAAAGCTGGTGACGTAGAGCATCAGTCCGAGCCCCCACACCACCATGAAGTCGCGGGTGGACTTCGCCTCCAGCAGTTTGAGCGGGCCGAAGATGAACAGCAGCGCGATGCCGGAATCACGGGCAAAGAGCTTGCCGTATTGCATGAAGACCAGCACGCCCGCACCAATGGTGGCCAGCATCAGCAGCGTTCGCCAGACAAAGCTTCGCGGCGGCTGACGAACGATGAGTGCCAGCAGCAAAGCCAGCGCGCCGGCGATCAGGATGGGCGTATTGACCGAGGTGACGTTGGCCGCCTGTGATGAAGCCACGGCGAGTGCCAGGAAGCGGCGTGCCCGAAGGTCCGGGCCCGCAATCGCGTTGACTGGCTGGTTAACGCGCTTCTTCCGGCCGAAAGCAAACCAGCGGCGCCACGTAGCAACGCCCGCTGGCGCTGTGGGGGTGGCACTCAACGCAGGCCTCCGATCTCTTCGTGACGCTTCGGATAGATGGCCAACAGCAGCATCGCGTCGGCGAGTTGCTGCGCACCGTCGGCCATTTCCAGGCGGCCATTCGGCAGGCTGAGTGTGTAGGCACAGCCTTCGTTATCGGCACGTATCACCCACGACGCCATGCGCGAGAGGCGCGCCTCGGTGTCAGCGAGTTGTGTTGCCTGCCAGTTGAGATCAATCTCCTGCCGGGCGCCGCTGTCGCCGGTGCGGGTGTACCAGCGCCCTGACTTGGCAACCTGCTTCCAGGCCACCCGTTTCAATGAATCGCCAGCAACGTATTCGCGCAGGCTGTCGGGGTCGTGTGCCACGTGCATCGCGGTGCGGGCGCTGTGCCCATCGTCGTCGCCAGCGCTCAGCGGCAGTGGCGGTGCCGGGGATTCGGGGGTTGGTTCGATGATGCCGATCCAGTCGAAGTGAACATAACTCCACGCCCGAACCAATCCATATGGGGCACGTGACTCGATGGTGATGCGGCCAAGCGGGACGATGCCGCGAGCATCACTCTGTTCTGGTATGGGCGTGGCGATCGCGGTCGGTGTGACCGCATCGGCCGCAGCCGTCAGTGGGCCGGTGACGACACGTGCCCCACGTAGCACAGCTGTCAGCCGAATACCGCTGCGCTCGCGGTCAGGCGACGTCACTGTGACAGGAAAGCTCAACGTTTCGCCCGGCCGGGTGTGCGGCGAGCGTCCTGAACGCACCAGCAGGCCACTCAGGTTGCGATAACTGGCCAGCAGCGCGGCCTGCATCAGTCCGGCCAGCAGAAAGGCAACCACATAAGCCAGCGAGAGTTGGTAATTGACACCCACCAGCAGCAGCAGAATTGCCGTGATGATGAGGAACAGGCCGCGCCCGGTGGGTAGCAGATAGATGCGCTGCTGTATCAACTCGACGCAGTCGCTCGCCGTGGGCGTGCGGCCGGTACCGGTTGTCCACTTTCCTACCCACCGGCGTCGTGTCTCCTGCCACCATGAACGATCTGCGGGACGTGGCGATGCCGAAGGTGAAGGAGCAGCGGTTGCGCGACTCGTCATGACAGGCTCCTGCTGCCGTTCGCGTGCGGCTAGGGCGCCGCGACACCCGCGAGCACCGTGCTGGCCAGTTGGGCACCCTTGCCCAGGCTGTCGTGGCTGGCTCCCAGTCGGTGACCGACGACCGCTGCCCAGACCGCCTGCACGTCGTCCGGCAGCACGTGGTCGCGGCCCGTCTGCAGCGCCTCGGCACGGGCAGCGCGCAGCAGCGCGAGACCAGCGCGTGGCGACAGCGGGCGGGTGGCGCCGGTGCGGCTGGCAGCGAGCAGTTGCTGGATATAGCGCAGGATCGGATCGGCAACATGAACTTGCTCGATCAATGCTTGCAGCCGCAGCAGGGCGTCGGCCGTGATCACTGCATCCAGCCGCGTCGCGTCGCCTCGACGGTCGCCGCCGCGCAACAGGGCGATTTCCGCGTCGGCGTCCGGAAAACCCAACGTCAGGCGCATCATGAAGCGGTCAAGCTGTGATTCTGGTAGCGGCGAGACGCCGACCTGGTCAAGCGGGTTTTGCGTCGCAATGACAAAAAAGGGTTGCGGCAGTGCCCGCGTTTCACCGTCGACGGTGACCTGCCGCTCCTCCATCGCCTCCAGCAACGCACTTTGTGTTTTTGAGGGAGCGCGGTTGAGTTCGTCCGCCAGCAGCAACTGCGCGAAGATCGGACCGGCCGTGAACCGCATCTGCTGTGCGCTGCTGTCCCATATCGACAATCCGAGCAGATCAGATGGCAACAAGTCGTTGGTGCAGGCGACCTTGGTGTACTGCAGGCCGAAGGTCTTGGCCAACGCTAGTGCCAGCGTGGACTTGCCTAGTCCGGGCGCATCCTCAATCAGCAGATGCCCCTGCGCGAGCAGACAGGTTACGGCGAGGCGGGTGACGCTGGACTTGCCCAGTACAATCGAATCGAGTTGTTGATGTATCTCGCCAAGCAGCTTGCTGGCGGTCACAATGTGCGGCGATGGGGACACGTAAATATTTCCTAGTCCGTAGTACGGAGAAGCGGATTGTCCGGTTTCAGCGTCTGCTGGCGAGCGACGATCTGAGACGTCTGCCGGAGTACTCGATGAACTATCGTGAGCATAGCGGTTCGGGCGGGTCACCTTGACGGCGGACAACGACAGTATTGACAGCGACCAGCGCCGGGAGTTTCTCGCCGCATGCTCATCTGCGACGCTGTGCGGTTTCGCCACGGCTCTGGCCGGTGGCGAGGCGCTTGCCAATGCGCCTTCCTCTCCCGGCGGCCACACACGTCGGCTCTACCCTGCAGCATTGCTGGTGGACGAACGTGGCGCCCCATTCAACGGCCGTTCGCTGCAGCCGCGCACCAACTATCTGTTTCACTTTCCCTTTGTGGCAACGCCATGCCTTCTGATTGACTTGGCTCGCGACGTGGGTGGGGTGGGGCGTAGCCGTTCCATCGTGGCGTTTTCTGCGATCTGTTCGCACCAGTTGGCCTATCCGGCGAAAGAGGTGAGCTTTATCCGCTTTCAGGCGACGGCGTCAACGCATAGTGAAGCCGAGCGCATCCATTGCTGCGCTGATCACTCGGTGTATGACCCGGCACAGGGCGCGCGCGTTATTGCCGGGCCGGCACCCGCTCCGCTGGCGCAGATTGAGCTGAGTTACGACGCGAAAACAGGCAACCTGACCGCAATTGGCTTGCGCGGCACGGACCAGTTCGATGCTTTCTTCCGCAAGTACGACTTCAAGCTGGGCATGGAGTTTGGTGGTCGCGCGCGCGATCTGGTGGGGCGGACCAGCCAATTGCAGGAGCTGACGCGCTTTTGCCGCAACGTGGCGCAATGCTGACGGCGGCAGCGGACCAGGCGGTCGTCGTTCGCGATCTGCGCAAATCCTATGGCGCGAGCGAGGCCGTGCGAGGAATCTCGTTTTCCGTTGGTCGAGGGCAGACGGTCGCGTTACTGGGCGGCAACGGCGCCGGCAAGACAACGACGCTCTCCATGCTGCTGGGCGTGCTGACGCCGTCGTCCGGATCAATCGAGCTGCTGGGGTTGCCGCTCGCGCAGCACCGCTATGACATCCTGCCGCGCATCAACTTCACATCCCCTTATGTCGATCTGCCCAAGCGGCTGTCGGTGGTCGAGAATCTGCGCGTTTTCGCTGGACTCTATGGCGTCGACGATGCCCGCCAGCGCATTGCAGAGCTGATCGCCGAGCTTGACCTCACTGAAGTGGCAGACCGACCGTACGCCAATCTTTCGGCTGGCCAGCGTACACGGGTCAGCTTGGCCAAATCACTGCTGAATTCGCCGGAGCTTTTGCTGCTGGATGAGCCCACCGCATCGCTCGATCCGGACGTGGGAGACCGCATGCGTTCGCTGCTGGAGCGCTTTCGTGCCCAGTCGGGTTGCGCGATGCTGCTTGCCTCGCACAACATGGCCGAGGTGGAGCGGCTGTGCGATGAGGTGATCATGCTTCGCCGCGGTGAAATCGTTGACCACGGGTCGCCCGCGGTGCTGCTGGCCAAGTATGGGCGCAGCTCACTGGACGACGTGTTCCTCGATATATCGAGGGCGGAGCCAGCATGAGTGCGGCAGGATCGGCACGCGGCAGTGGACTGCGGCGTATCGGCGCCATGATGGCGAGGCATTTCTACCTGATCCGCAGGTCATGGCCGCGCCTGCTTTCGTTTGCCTACTACCCGGTCATGCAGTTGCTGGTGTGGGCGTTCGTGACCAAGTACCTGGCCGCGCAAAGTGGCAGTCAGAGCGTACTGCAGGCAGCGCCGGGCATTCTGCTGACCGGCGTACTGCTGTGGGATGTGCTGGTGCGCGGCGAGCTGGGGTTGTTTCTTTCGTTTCTGGAAGAGATGTATTCGCGCAATCTTGGCAATCTGTTTGTCAGCCCGCTGCGCCTGCACGAGTTTGTCATCGCTCAGATGCTGCTTTCGATCATCCGGGTTGTTATCGGCTCTGGCATGGCGTTACTGGTAGCAGTTGTCTTCTTCGACCTCACCATCGTCAAGCAGGTCGCCGTTCTGGCCGGTTGTCTGGGTTGCTTGCTAGTGTTTGGCTGGTCCATTGGCCTGATTGCCAATGGCCTCGTATTGCGCTTTGGCCTGGGCGCAGAGGAAATCGGCTGGGCTGTAGTGTTCCTGATCGGGCCGTTGTCGGGGGCTTACTACCCGGTTGCAGTGCTGCCCCAATGGTTGCAGTGGGTGGCGTTGGCGATGCCTACAGCCTGGACGTTCGAAGCGATGCGTGCGGCCCTCATTGATGGGCAGGCTCGCTGGGACTTGCTCGCGTGGTCGCTGGCCATTGCCGTTGCCTATCTTGGCTTTGGCGCAATCGTGTTCCGGCAACTGGTCGAGGCAGGGCGCCGTCGTGGCCTGTTGCTGCAGATGGGCGAGTGATGATTCGGCCGAGCGCATGATTGCCTGGCTTGACAGCGGTGATGCATTCCCGCCGGCGACCGACGCACTGACCGATCCCAATGGCTTGCTCTGCGCCGGGCTCGAGCTGACCGCTGACCGCGTGCTTGATGCCTATCGCGAGGGCATCTTCCCCTGGTACAGCGAGGGCCAGCCGGTGCTGTGGTGGAGCCCCGATCCCCGCATGGTGTTGCGACCGGAAGACTTTCGATTGCATCGCAGTCTGCGCAAAACATTGCGCAATACGGCGTACGAGGTGAAGGTTGATACCAGCTTCGAATCAGTGATGCTTGCCTGTGCCGAACTTCGGCCCGATCAGGACGGCACCTGGATCAGCGAGGCGATTGTTGCCGCCTACACCGAACTGCACGGGCGAGGCCTGGCGCACTCGGTGGAGACCTGGGTCGAGGGCGAACTCGTCGGCGGGTTGTACGGCATCGCACTTGGCCGCGTGTTCTTTGGCGAGAGCATGTTCATGCGACGCACCGACGCGTCAAAGATCGCCTTCGCCCACTTGGTGGAGCAGTTGCGTCGCTGGCAGTTTGAGCTGGTCGACTGCCAGCAGAAGACTGAGCATCTGGCATCCCTTGGCGCAGCGCCGATTCGGCGGGCGGAATTTCTGCAACGGCTGCAGCGGTTGGTAAACTCCCCGGCAGACGTTTCACTGCAGGGTCGATGGCAATTTGACGCCGACCTCGGCGCCAGCCTGACTAGGACGGCGAAGACGGCCGAAGCGAATGGCGGGTTAGCGAACGCTGCAGTGTTGAATCATCAATGAGCAAACTCAACGATCTCGCACACATCCCCTGGCAGGCGCTACAGTTTTATTCAACGGCGCCATACCCATGCAGCTATGTGGGCGGACGGGTGGCGCGTTCGCAGGTGGCAACGCCCAGTCACCTGATTGACAGCCGTGTATACGGTGAGTTGCTGCGCATGGGTTTTCGTCGCAGCGGGACGTTTGTCTACCGACCCAATTGCGATGGTTGCAATGCCTGCACGCCGCTCAGGGTGCCGATGGCAACCTTCATACCGACACGTAGTCAGAAGCGGGCCTGGCTACGGCATTCGCGAGAGTACCGGGCACGCGTCGTGCCGCTCGAATACCGCCCGGAGCACTACGAGCTTTACCTGCGCTACCAGCGGTTACGCCACCACGGCGGCGGGATGGATCGTGACAGCCGTGAGCAATACCAGCACTTCCTGCTGCAAAGTCATGTTGACACCATGCTGGTGGAGTTTCGTGATGCTGGCAGCGCGCTGATCATGGTGAGCCTGATCGACATCCTTGCCGATGGTCTGTCAGCGGTCTATACCTTCTACGAACCTGAGATTCACGGCAGCCTGGGCACCTTCGGCATCATGTGGCAGATCGAGCAGGCCAAACGGCTCGGCCTGCAGTACGTCTACCTTGGCTACTGGATCGAGGGCAGCGACAAGATGAGCTACAAGGCGAACTTCTCGCCTTGCGAGATGCTGCGCGACGGCGTCTGGCAGACCGCTTAACCGTCACGTTGCCTGGTGCCGAATCCTGGCTCGATGCGGATCAGCGCGGTCACCACAAAGCTCGGAATGGTTGCCACGCAGACCCAGATGAAGAAATTGCTGTAACCCATCTGCGACTGCAACCAGCCGCTCGGCATACCGGGCAGCATCATGCCCAGCGCCATGAACCCGGTGCAGATCGCGTAGTGGGCGGTCTGATGATCGCCTTTGGCGATCATGATCATGTACAGCACATATGAAGTAAAGCCAAAGCCGTAGCCGAATTGCTCAATGGCGACCAGCGCAGTGATGAGCTCGACGCTGGTGGGCTGGAACATTGCCATGTAGACGTACACCGCGTTCGGCACATTGATCGCAAGCGCCATTGGCCATAGCCATCGCTGCATGCCGTTGCGCGAGATCAGCCACGCGCTCAACAAGCCACCCACGGTCAACGCGATGACGCCGATGGTGCCGTAGACCACACCCACCGTCGCGGTGGAGAGACCAAGTCCGCCATTCTCGGCCTTGTCGAGCAGGAATACCGGTGCGATCTTCACTAGCTGCGATTCGGCGAAGCGATACAGCAGCAGGAAGGCGAGGATGGTGACGATCTCCTTCTTGCGCAGGAACTTCAGAAAGACCAGCACAAAGGCTTGGCCGATCGGGGCCGGTCGTCCGTGCTGGTCGGTAGCGACGTTGCCGATGTCGTTCGCCGGTCGCGGCAGGATCAGGCTATGCCACAGGAACAGCGAGACGAACATCGCACCGAGCAGGAAGAACACGATGGACCACGCCGCCGACACTTTGCCGGTCATTTCGGTGAGCTTGCCAGCCAGATAGACGAGGCCGCCCTGACCGGTGATCATCGAGAGCCGGAAGAAAGTACTGCGAATGCCGACATAAGCGGCCTGCTCATGCTGCTGCAGGCCGAGCATGTAAAAGCCGTCAGACGCGATGTCGTGCGTCGCAGCACTGAATGCCAGCAACCAGAACACTGCCAGGCTCAATTGAAAGAAGTTGCTGGTCGGCAGTGTCAGCGCCACTAGAGCGAAGGCGCTGCCGATCAGCAGCTCAAGCCAGACGATCCACCAGCGCTTGCTGCGGAACATGTCCACAAACGGTGACCACAGCGGCTTGATCACGAAGGGCAGGTAGAGCCAGCTGGTGTAGAGCGCTATCTCTGTGTTCGAGATACCCAGGTTTTTGTAAAGGATGACCGACAGCGTCATCACCGCGACATACGGAATACCCTGACCAAAGTAGAGCGTCGGGATCCAGCGCCAGACGCTTCCCGGCGTATTGCTGCCGCTCACGTCTTTTGGCGACCAATCTGCTACTCTGTCTCCTCCCACACCAACTCCCTCACGCGCAAGCGAATTTCTGAATCGGCACAAGTGTGCCTGAATCCAGAAGGGAACTAGCTGTTAAACATAGCGACATAAATAATGTCGCATTAAGGAAGCCCTGAACAAGCCCCGGCGATGAGTTGCTCATGTATTGGCAGTTGG
>ENA-UOYA01001180-UOYA01001180.1-activated-sludge-metagenome-genome-assembly--contig:-NODE-1180-length-29205-cov-11.156089_pt1 | contig 29205 bp, 27 predicted proteins | sample MGYA00238163_ERZ764804 | MGnify/ENA primary metagenome ERZ764804 (study PRJEB28919, sample SAMN05720223) | activated sludge metagenome | isolation source: Anaerobic digester | place: Hong Kong... | reverse complement strand
GCGATTGTTGTGTCGGGTATGGTAAGCAGTCATGAGGCGGAAGAAGTCCTATACGGTTATTTGTGAGGCATGGAAGTGCCGGCAGGCTTTACGTCGTCGATGGGCTTTGGAACTCGGGGTTGACGGTTAAGGCGGGCTAATAGACGTGAGAATCCTCTTCTTGTCGCGCTGGTACCCCTTTCCGCCCGATAACGGATCCAAGATCCGTGTACACAATTTGCTGCAAGGGTTGTCGGAGCGGCATGCGGTTACGCTTGTTAGTTTCGTCAGCCCGGGTGCCGCCCCGGCGGGCACTCCTGTGCCGGGCGCTGCTGTAAGTGATATCAAGTTGTGCGAGTACCACGAATTCCGGCCTGACAGCCCGCGGGCTCTGCTGGGCTACCTCAGCAGAACCCCGCGCTCCCTGATCGACACGTACCAGCCTACGATGGCCACGCTCATCCGGCAGACATGCGAGAACAGCCCGTACGATCTCGTGATTGCCTCAGAGACTTCCATGGCGGCCTACCAATGCTCGTTTGCAAAGACTCCGGCGATTTTCGAGGGAGTCGAACTAGGCCTTTTCAAGCCCGACGACGGACAGGAATTGAATAGCCGGGGTGCGTTGCGGCGGCGCTTGACGTGGGCGAAGCACCGGCGGTACATTGCGCGGCTCGTCGAGAAGTTCCGCGCCTGCACTGTTGTTTCCGAGCAGGAACGCAGCCTCTTGTCAGAGATCGCCCCGGACTACCGTCCGGTTCATGTCATCCCGAACTGCATTTATGTCAACGCCCACGATGGGGCGGCAGGCGGACGCGTTGCGGGCGCTATGGTCTTTGCCGGCTCCTTGTCATACGAGCCCAACCATTGCGCCATGCGGTGGTTCCTCACCGATATCTACCCTTCAATCCGGGCCGAAGTGCCGGACGCAACCATCACGATTACAGGGGATCCGGGGGCGCGGCCTGTCCCGACGGGCCCCGGCGTCACGTATACCGGTGTGGTCCCCGACGTTCAACGAGTGATAGCCTCCTCCTCTGTCAGTGTCGTGCCGGTGCGCAGTGGCGGCGGGACCAGGTTGAAGATCCTCGAGTCTTTCGCGCTCCGGACGCCTGTGGTGTCCACGTCGAAGGGGGCCGAGGGCCTGGATGTGCGAACCGGTGAACACCTTCTGATCGCAGATACCCCTGGTGAGTTTGCACGAGCCGTAATCAGGCTGCTTCTTGATCCGGAACATGCCCGCGGCCTTGCCGAAAACGGTTTCAGGTTGGTCCGTGAACGGTACAGTTCCGACGCGGTTCTGCCCAAGTTCCTGCACCTGGTCAATGAAGTTGCACGCATTCCCTAATGTTGCGGTTATGTTGCGCTCGGCCATCATTCCGGCAACCGAACACCCCGCACTGTTCCGGGGAGTGAGAAGTATGCCGAATCATGTCCGGCCAAGGATTCAATGAGGATCGGCATTGATGCCCGGTTCTTGACCCACCCGCAGTGCGGTGGATTCAAGACCTACACGGAGTGTCTGGTGGCTGCGCTCGCAATCGTGGACGCCGACAACAGGTACATCCTGTATGTTGATCGCCCGCCGGATGAGGATGCGGCCGTCCCAAGGGCTGAGAATTTCGAGGTGCGGATAGTGCCGGGTGCGCTACCCATGATCGGAATGCTGCTGAGGGAGCAGGTCCGCCTGCCGCGCCAGATTGCCCGCGACCGTTTGGATCTGTTCCACTCGCCAGTACTCACGGCGCCACTGCACATTGGTTGCCCACTGGTCCTGACCCTCCACGACATGATCTGGCGTTTCCCGGGGGGTTACAATGATCGCCGTCCGCGTCCCCTTAGGCGCAGGTTGATGGACGCGTACTATCGCAGTATTCCCGAGCGCGCTGCGCGGAAAGCTGCGATCATACTTGCCGTCTCGCAGGCCTCCAAATCCGACATTGTCAGGATCCTGGGAATGGCGGAGGAAAAGGTCATTGTGACCCACGAGGCTGCCCGCGGGGTTTTCCAACCGCTGAAAGACCAAAGGCAACTCGAAGCCGTCAGAACGCGATTCAATCTTCCGCCCGAGTTCATCATGGGCATCTGCGCATCCGATCCTCGAAAGAACCTGGACACGCTGGTGGAGGCGTACGCGGTTTTGCCGTCAGACCTCCGTAAGAAATTCCCGTTGGTCGTCATGTGGGGACACGACCGGCTGACGGGCGCCTTGGCCAAGCGCATTACCGGGTTGGGCTTGGACGGTCAGGTGTTGTTCCGCCGGCTGGGGCCGAAAGCCGAAGAGATGGCGCTGCTCTATAACGCCGCAACGCTCTTCGTATTCCCATCTCTCTATGAGGGCTTTGGGTTGCCTCCACTGGAGGCGATGGCCTGCGGTACCCCTGTTGTGGCTGCCGACAACTCCTCCATTCCGGAAGTTGTTGGAGACGCGGCCGTGCTTGTGGACGCGAGTGATGCAGGGAACCTGGCTAGTGGAATCGCGGAGGTGCTTGCCGATGAGACTCGTCGCGCCGAACTGAGCACAAAAGGCATGGCGCGGGCTGCTGTCTTTTCCTGGGAACGATGCGCCCGCGAGACGGTCGAGGCGTATGGGATTGCCCTCGGAGAGCAGCTTCGTCGAAAGAATACTCAAGTCACTTACTCGTGCTCAAACTGATTTGGCAATGACAGCCGTACAATTCATCAACGTTTCCAAGCAGTACCGTCTTGGTGTGACGAGGGTGAGCCTTCCGTCGATGATCACCGACCGCATCAAGCGGCTTCGCTCCCCGGATATCGAGCACGCCGCCCAAGCTCAGAGACTCTGGGCTTTGCAAGATGTATCCTTCGACCTGCCTCCTGGTGAATGCCTTGCCTTGATAGGACCGAACGGAGCGGGTAAAACTACCATTCTCAGGCTGCTTTCGAACATTAGTAAACCCTCCAAGGGTACGGTTGTCACGCGGGGCCGAATGTCGGCACTGCTCGAACTCGGCGCAGGATTTCATCCCGACCTCACCGGGAGAGAAAACATCTACCTGAACGCCGCCATCCTCGGACTCCGCAAACAATACGTCAATCGACGATTCGACGAAATCGTGGATTTCTCCGGGCTTGAAGAGTTTATCGATACCCCGATCAAGCGATATTCGTCCGGCATGGTCGTACGGTTGGGTTTTTCGGTTGCCGCCTGCATTCAACCTGACATCCTTCTGGTCGATGAGGTATTAGCAGTTGGCGACGCCGCCTTCCAACAACAATGTCTGAGCCGGATTGACCAGCTCGTGAAAAGCGGCACGGGAATCATTTTTGTCTCACACAACTTGTACATGGTTCAGGCCATTTGTACTCGTGCCCTATATCTACAGCATGGCCGTGTGCAGGCGCTAGGAGGGGTGAGGGAAGCCATTGACATCTACGAGAGAGATGTACACATACAGCGAGCCCTGAATGCGAAACACGCCACTCAGAAAGAGACTGCTGGTGACGGCGAGGTCGCGATCACCGCTGTGACGGTATCCGGAACAAGTCCGACGGCGGAAGGTGGCGTGCTATTGAGCGACGCTCCTGCCACTATAACAGTCCACTACAACTCCGCCATTGAGACGGGGCCGGTCAATGCCTCCATCTTTATCAAACGGTCCGACGGCCTGACCTGCTGCATGATTCGCACCAGTTCGAACGGGCATCGAGTATTCCTGCGCCGGGGAACAGGGGTTCTTTCCGTGTACCTTGACCGCCTGCAACTGATCACCGGGAGTTATGAAGTGCACGCTTACTTTCTCAACGAGAGCGATTCTCTTCCGTTGACCCCGACAGCCGCACGCTCGGAGTGGTTTGTTGTCAAAGGCAGCACGCTCGGGTCTCCTGATAATAGCGGAGTATATGAGCCCCTCGCAAAGTGGATCAGCGAATAACATCAGTGGAGTGCTGTGCGGAGCAAATGCCCGTTAGGCAAGGACTCGCGATGATCGATGACCTCAAGCGCCTGATTGACTCAAGAGAACTACTCTGGGCATGGACTGGGCGTAACATTAAAGCGCGCTACCAGCAATCTGTTCTTGGCTGGCTATGGGCGATACTACAACCGGCTGCGCAAGTCGTCATATTTACAGTGATCTTCACGCTGTTTGTTCCGGTCAATACCGGTAAGACACCATACATTTTGTTTTCATATGCGGCCCTTGCTCCGTGGGCATTCCTGTCTTCGGCGATCGTAGATATGTCGACCTCGGTCGTAGGAAACATGAGTTTGGTTACGAAGATCTATTTCCCACGTGAGGTGCTGCCCGTCTCGGCGATGCTGGCCCGTCTTATGGATCTCGGCGTGGCTACGGGTCTGTTGATTGTGATAATGGTTTACGTCAAGGTTCCCCCATACCCGCTCGGTTGGCTGTTCCTTCCGTTGGTTCTCATAACGCAGATTCTGCTCGTCCTGGGAATCGGGCTGGCGAGTGCAGCCGCGAGTGTGTTCTACCGGGACGTCCAGTCGGTGTTATCGCTCGTAGTTCAGCTATGGTTCTATGCGAGCCCGATCATCTACCCGGTCAGCGCAGTCCCGGAGCGTTTCCGCGCCCCGTATTTCCTGAATCCCATGGCTGGGATCTTGGAGGCGTACCGCGATGTGCTGTTGTACGGAAGGCTGCCGGGGACTACGTTCGGTGTCGCGTCCGCCATATCCGTATGTGTTTTCCTTGTCGGGTACTGGTTCTTTAAGAGGACCGAGTTTGTGTTCGCAGACATCGTGTAGCAGGACACAGCGATGGACCAACCGCTAGTCAGCGTCGTTATTCCGGCTTTCAATGGAGCCCGATGGATAGGCGAGGCCATCCGCAGTGTGCTGAACCAGACCTACCGGAATCTTGAAGTGATCGTTGTCGACAACAACTCCTGCGACGACACCCTTGAGGTTGCCCGTGCATTTGCCGACCCAAGGCTCCTGGTAATTTCGCACGTCGCAAACCGGGGCGCCGATTTCGCACGAAGAGCAGGAGTCCAACGAGCCAGGGGGGAGATTATTGCGTACCTGGACCAGGACGATTATTTCCACCCGGATAAGCTGAAGCGCCACGCGGAGTTCTTGTCCGTGCATCCGGATGTCGGCTTCACCTATAACGCACACTTTGTCGTGAGCTGCCCTGAGGGTGCGGTGCAGGGAATCTACCGCCCTCCCGCCGACATCGCTCTGGAGGATGTCGTATTGGGTTTTCCCATTGCACCGAGCGCGTGGGTGATGCGTCGCGAGTGGGCGTTGCGAGAAGAGATCTGGGGCGAGGACATGTCACTTAGGGGGAGAGAGATCGTGATCTGCGGCCGCTTGTTGCTCTCCGGCTGCAAGTTCTCGCCAGTGGTTGGGGCGCTCAATTACCGCCGGTTACACGCCGGGAGGACCGTCAGGAACCTAGCTGAGTGTTATGAGGCGGAACGGCAGTGTCAGGAAATCATCTTTTCTGATGCGCGATGCCCGGCGCCTGTGTTGGCGCAGCGCGGTAGGGCGGTGATGAACATGGCCCTGAGTTGGGGCTGTGTCGCGCTTCACCAGGGCGAATCGGAGTTAGCTTGCCGGTTGTTGCGGGAGGCGCTGGGGATTGAACCGAACCTGGTCATCGGTGATCCTTGTGAATTGGTCAAAGTGCTGATGCACAGCGCTACGACAAACGGTGGCGAGGACCACGAAAAGCTCTTGGAGGCCATCTTTAGCCGCTTGCCGGCAGAGCTGGCGAACATTTCCAGTCAGCTCGGATGGGCTGTGGCGCACGGGTACCTCTTGCGCGCGGCGCGGTGCTTTTTGTGGGACCGCGCGGCAGAAGGCCGCGCTTTGCTAGCGGAAGCGGTTAGCCATGGCGTGGTGCCGGGTATCTGGGACGCGGCGACGATTGTTCACGAGCTCTTAAGCTACGAGATGGAATTCGGGGGCAACAGCACGAGAGCAGCCCGAGCAATGTTGACGGACCAACTGGGGCGTCTTGGGCACAAATCAGGCGCGCGGGAAATCAAGGCCTGCTATCACTTCAACCGCGGCCTCCAATCGTTCTGGAACGGTCGCCGCCGTGAGGCCATGTGGCAACTGACTCAAGCAGTCGTCACTCGTCCTCATTACGCCTCGAACCGCGGAGCCATTGCCACGATGTTGCGCAGCCTTACTGGCATCAGTTGTCGGCGGGCAGTCAATGCCACGCCTGCGTGAGTCTGTTCGTGAAGGATACGATTCTGCGATCGTCATGGTGACAGGCTCCATGATCCGAGCCGGCGGCAAGCCGGCCTTGGGAGGGCTGGTTGTATGAGCTTTCGTGTTGGATTCTGCATTTCCGGAGCTGGCAGGCTGGCACGTACCGCCATTCAACACTCGGCCGCCCTGGGAATAGAGCCGGCCGTACTTCTGGTCACGAATCGAGCCATGGCCGACCTGGAGAAACTCGGAGCCTCCTTTGGAATCCCCACGGTTCGGATCGATTATACAGACCGCAAGGCTGCTGATGAGGAGTTGACAAACGCAAGTATCGGCGCACGCCTGGATCTCCTCTGTCTCACATACGACAAGATCATTCCGGCGCCGCTCATTGAGCATTACGAAGGGAAGATCTTCAATGTGCATCCGGCCCTGTTGCCAGCATTTCGTGGGATGAACGCTGTGCGGCAGGCTCTTTGCGCTCGACCATGTTTCTCTGGAGTTACCATCCATGAGGTCGACAAGGAAGTAGACCACGGTTCCGTCATCTGCCAGGGGGTAGAACCCATCCTGGAAAGCGATACAGAAGAAGCCCTGGCTTGCCGGCTCTACAACCTGATGCGGCCAATGTACTTACAGGTCATAAGTTGGTACCGCGAAGGCCGGGTTCTGAGGAATTCCGGAGGGATTCGGATTCAGGGGGCGAGGTACGGCAGTCTCCCCATCTCCCCGGCCATAGAACGCGCGTTCCCATAGCCGGCTGCGGTAATCAACTCACACTTCGGCATAATCCTCGGTCCGTTGGTTAGAGCGTGAACACATGAGTACTCCGGCGTCATCACATGACGATTGCGTGAACGTGACTAAGACTCATGACGAAGCGCGTCCACGCGGCGAAGGTGGGCTGGCCGCGCCCTGCGGGCGGCGCAAGGTCGGCGTCATTCAGTCCAACTACATTCCCTGGAAAGGGTACTTCGACATCATCCATTCCGTCGACATGTTTGTCTTCTATGACGACGTCCAGTACACCAAGAATGATTGGCGCAATCGAAATCTGATCAAAACGCCGAATGGAACTGAATGGCTTACGATCCCCGTGGGGAAGAGCGAGCAACGACTCATTTGCGAGGTCCGCATCGAGGACCAGCAGTGGCGCGCGAAACACTGGAAGGCTATTCAACTTCACTATCGCAGGGCGCGCTATTTCAAGCAGTACAGCGATTTCTTCGAAAATGTGTACCTGCGGACTGAGTGGTCGAATCTGTCAGTCCTCAACCAGTTCCTCATCAAGACGATTGCGACCGACTTCTTGGGCATCCGAACAGAGTTTGTCGATTCACGCCAGTTCCAGCTCGGGGAGAAAAAACTTGGCCGGCTCATCGAGCTACTGAGGAAGGTTCAAGCGACGGAGTACCTTTCAGGGCCTTCCGCGAAAGCGTACATAGAGGACGGGGTGTTCGAGCGGGAAGGTGTCGGCTTAGAGTACAAAGAATACGGTAATTATCCGGCGTACGATCAGTTGTTCTCTCCACCGTTCATCCACGAAGTCAGCATTGTGGATTTGCTTTTCAATGTAGGTCCTGAGGCGCCGTGGTACATCTGGGGTTACCGGAACGGCTCCTAGGGCGACGATAACCTATTTCTTCTTGCGTCTGAGGCACTGCTATGACGACGATTCCATTCAACCAGCCCGCGATCATGGGAAAAGAGCTCTTCTATATTTCGCAGGTGATCAACAAGGGGCATTCTTCGGGCGACGGGGATTTCACCAAGAAATGCCACGCGCTGCTGAAGGAGGTGCTGCGGGTACCTGCGGTCCTGCTGACTACCTCCTGCACGGATGCGCTGGAGATGGCGGCCTTGCTGCTGGACATTCAGCCCGGCGACGAAGTCATTGTTCCGTCGTTCACTTTTGTCAGTACGGCGAATGCGTTCGCGCTTCGAGGAGCCCGGACGGTCTTTGCGGATGTGCGCCGGGACACCCTGAATATGGACGAGTCACTGATAGAGCGCCTCATCACGGCCAGGACGAAGGCTATCGTGCCCGTACACTATGCGGGTGTTGGCTGCGACATGGATGTGATAGGCGAGATAGCAAGCCGGCGTGGAATCCCCGTGGTGGAGGACAATGCGCACGGATTGTTCGGACGGTTCAGGGGGCGTTACCTCGGCACGTTCGGCGCCTTAGCCGCCCAGAGTTTCCATGAGACCAAGAATGTCAGCTGCGGGGAGGGTGGAGCTCTGATCGTCAACGACTCGCGCTATATCGGGCGCGCCGAAATCATCCGTGAGAAGGGCACAAATCGCAGCCAGTTCTTCCGCGGAGAAGTGGACAAGTACACGTGGGTGGATATCGGATCAAGCTTCTTGCCCTCGGACATCCTGGCCGCCTTTCTGTACGCGCAACTCGAGGCCCGAAGGGAGATCCAGACTCGGCGCCGGCGGATCTGGAATTACTATCAGACGCACTTGCGCGAATGGGCTGAAGATTGCGGTGTACGACTGCCTATCGTGCCCCCGGAATGCGAACATCCCTATCACATGTTCTACTTAATCACGCCGACACCGAGCTTCCGGCGCAGGCTGATCGATCATCTCAGGGCCGAGGGCATCTCGAGTGTGTTTCATTACCTGCCTTTGCACCTTTCACCGATGGGAAAACGCATGGGCGGAAGAGTGGGCGATTGCCCGGTCGCCGAGAACGTAAGCGAACGCCTCCTGAGGCTGCCTTTCTATAACGGCCTCACGGAAGCTGACCAGGATAGAGTGGTCCGGACCATTCGCACACTTCCCGTGAGGCTGCGGGGCCGTGTTGTTGCCGTGATGACAGGCTTGGGCCGGCCCGCGGTAGAGGTCAGCATAAAGAGCGCGTCATGAAGTCCAGCGTATCCATTGACGGAAGCACACGCGTTGTCCAAGTAACTTCAGAAGTTGCCCGCTTGTTCCCGAGACTCCAACTCACCGACCTGCTTGTTCGGATGCGAACTAATGGCGCGGACGCCGGCGGGCGCCTCCGTGCTCAATGAAGAGACCATCATCCCGGCAAGCCTGAGAGTACGCATGCCAAGCGTTTCGGAGGTACGTTCCCGATGATTATCACCCAGACTCCTCTACGTATCAGCTTCTTCGGTGGAGGGACCGATTTTCGCGATTTCTTCCTGAATGAGGGCGGGTGTGTCCTGAGTTCTGCGATAGACCGCTATATCTTCGTCATCTTGAAGGAGCGGTTCGACGACAAGATCCGGGTCGGTTATACAAAGACTGAACTGGTTGATCGTGTCGACGACATTCAACACGAGCTCGTTCGCGAATGTCTGCGCAAGACCGGGATCCAACGGCGGGTGGAAGTGGCGACCATGGCCGACATCCCATCGTCCGGATCCGGGATGGGCTCGTCGAGTGCGGTCACCGTAGGACTGCTGAACGCTATGTACCAGTATCTGAACCAACCCAAAGACTTCGAGACCCTCGCCCAGCAAGCGTGCGAGATCGAACTGGATATCTTGAAGAAGCCCATCGGGATTCAGGACCAGTACATTAGCGCCTATGGCGGACAGAAGTTCATCTCTTTCGGCAAGGACGGGAAGGTGGCGTTGGAGCCACTCGTACTGGATGAGGGGACCGTGTTTTACCTGAATCAGTACCTCATGCTGTTTTACACGAATATCAGCCGCAAGTCCGAGACCGTTCTTGAAGAGCAGCGAGAGAATATCGAAACCCATCTGGATGTTCTCAGAAGAATGAAGGAACTGGCGCTTTTGGGTAAGAAATGCCTCTTGAGCGGCGCGGTGGATGAGTTTGGCGCCCTTCTGCACGAAGGCTGGAATTTAAAGAAACAATTGGCCAGCAGAATCTCGAACGGCGTGATTGATGAGATCTACAGCGCTGCGCTGCGGGGTGGCGCCCTAGGGGGCAAGATTACAGGCGCAGGAGGGGGTGGGTTCCTTCTTATCTGTTGTCCGCCTGAGCGCCAGGATCGGGTACGGGCAGCTCTGCGTGGTCTCCCGGAACTGCCTTTTAGTTTGGAGCGCGCCGGGACAAAAGTAATCTTTGACTATTCGCGTGTTACCACAAGGCCGGTCGAGTCCATCAGGTACACGCACGTCCATCGGGCCGCCATGGCCGTCGGCTGACCCTTCCTTTACGCGCGATGGACGTTCCGTTGTCAAACGGCTTAAAAGAACTGGAGGCAAGGTAATGAAGTATCTCAACCTCTTCGCTAGTATCGCTCTGAGTGTACTGCTATCTCCGTGCGCCATGGCGCAGTTTGTCAAGGGTGGAGAAGTCCTCAGAGTGCCCGGGACTCCGTCCAACTACCGTGGCTACGCGGAGAGCAGCGCAAGGTCGTTCGATGTGTTCCTGCGTATCCCCAAGATCTCACCGGATTACCAATTAGGTCCCGGTGACGTCATGCGAATCGAAATCGTGGGACAGGCGGGGCTGTCGGAAACTCTCCAAACGGTCACGGTCAGCAATTCCGGACGCATCACCATCCCGCTCCTGGGACCGATTCAAGCGGCGGATTTGACCGCGTCGCAGTTGGAGGAGACGATCGCCGCGGGCCTCAAGCAGAAAGAGATTCTCCGTGACCCAGAGGTATTGGTATACATCACTGATTACCAGGCAAAGCCAATCTACATTCTTGGTGAAGTGGACAATCCGGGTGAATACATGATGTCCCAGCAACTCACCCTCATGGAAGCGATCCTCATGGCTGGTGGGCTCGATTTCACCGCCGACCGCTACGGGTATCTTCAGCGGGAATTGTCCAGCGATGCACAACCCTGGAAACCTGAGCGCGCCATCGAGAATCCCGAAATCCCCAGACCTGGAAGACAGGTGATCAAAGTTGACCTCGAGCCGCTCAAAACCGGCGGCGTGCTCAAACAGGACATTCTCCTGAAGAAGGGCGACATATTCACCATTCCCAAGAGGCCGCCCCGGCTTTTCTATGTGATCGGCGATGTGAGAGCGCCCGGGGCCTACGACATCCCTCCACCCGCGGAGAGAACCATCCTTGTCAGCCAAGCGATCGCCCAAGCCGGTGGGCCGGCTGCGACTGCGAAGCTGGCGAAGGGGATCTTAGTGCATAGCGACGAGGCGGGTAGACGAGTCGAACGTAAAGTCAACTTCGCGGCCATCATGAAAGGCCAGGATCAGGATTTCCGGGTCCACCCCAACGACGTGATATTCATACCCGGAAGCGTAACCAAGACTTTGCAACAGGGCCTCTTGGGGGCCATTCCGTCCGCCGCACAGACTTCTGCAACGCAGTCGATCCAAGGTATCGGTCGCCGTTAACCGGCACGAAAGGAGCGTCTCATGTGCCGCTATCTGCTGTTAGTGTTTGCGCTTTCCACGGCCTTTCCGCAGGAGGTGCGGAAGCCTGCCGAGCTACCTCAAACACAGCCCGCCACACAGGACTATCGTCTAGGTCCAAGTGACGTGCTGTCAATCAACGTGCTCGGACTCAAGGACTTTGAACGTTCTGTAACGGTAAGCAACTCCGGCCGCATCCGGCTACCGCACTTAGGCGTTCTCAACGTCCTCGATATGACCACTTCGCAACTGGAGGCGGATCTGGCTGGCCGACTGCGCGAACGGAATCTGGTTAAAGAACCTTCGGTTCAAGTGCGAGTCACCAGCCCCCGTTCGCGAACGGTTTATGTACTTGGTGAGGTCGGGCAGCCTGGTCAATATCTCTTGAAGGACGGAATGCACGTACTGGACCTGGTTTCATTAGGCTTGGGATTGAATGATGTTACCGGCAAGTGGGTTTACCTCTACCGGCAACGAGGCGGCGAGCCTGGCAAGCCATCGACTCCGGATGTGCCGAGTATGTACGAAGTGGCACACATCCCCCTCCAACAACTCATCCAAGGCAAGAACCCAGAACTCAACCTGCGTTTACAAGGGGGTGACATACTCTACTGCCCGGAGAAAAAGCCCGACTATTTCTATGCGGTCGGTGAACTTGTGAAGGCTGGCCCCATTGAGATGATCCCAGGGCAAACCGTGATGGCCAGCCGTGCCGTTTCGTGGGCCGGCGGTCCTACAAAAACAGCCAAGCTGAGTAAGGGAATAGTCTTGAGATACGACAAGGCGGGTGGGCGCCAGGAACTGGCTGTCGACTTCAAAGCACTCCTGGAAGGAAAGAAGCCCGACTTCGCTATCCTGCCCAACGACGTCATCTTTATCCCCGGAAGTTCCGCTAAGACCTTGGCTTACGGGCTTCTCGGTATCATTCCGGGTGTAGGAGCGATGTCGGCAGTCGTACGCTAGCAGATCGAAAGTGAACTTGTGGTGGACGAGCGCCAATTATGATGCGCATCGCCTTGTATCACAATCTCCCGAGCGGCGGCGCTAAACGGTCGGTGTTCGAGTGGACACGGCGCCTTGCTCGTTCACACACAGTCGATGTCTATTCGTTGAGCACGGCCGACCACGAGTACTGTGATCTGCGTCCATTTGTTTCTCAACATCGGGTCTATGACTTCGAGCCGCGCAGATTGTTCAGATCGCCTTTTGGTCGCCTGAACCAGGCCTCGCGCTGGTTGGACTTGGCGACTCTCGACCGATTGGGACACGAGATCGCGATGGCCATTAATCGCGGTGGCTATGATGTTTTGTTCGCGCACCCGTGTCAATTCACATCCATACCAGCATGTCTTCAATTCGTCACGGTGCCATGCGTGTATTATTTGCACGAGCCTATTGGGCAGGATGCCCGGCAGACCGTTCGACGACCTTATATGCCGGGAGGCGCTTGGAGAGAGGCTCTAGACCGGTGTGATCCGTTCATTCACCTGTACCGGGCGCGGCTACGCTCCATACAGCAGCAAAATGTATCGGCGACAACCAAGCTCTTGGCAAATTCGGATTTTACGAATGCACGCAATGCGGCTGTCTTCGGACGTCAAGCCGAATTGTGCCAGATCGGCGTGGATACTCATGACTTTCGCCCTTTGGAAACACGCCTGCGGAAGGACTTCGTGCTTTCCGTCGGAGAGATGTCCCCACGTAAAGGATTCGATTTTGTTGTGGACAGCCTGGCGAAGATACCGGCAGGAGAGAGACCGTTTCTGAAGTTGGCCTGTAACAGTGTTCAAAGTGACGAACTCAACTACATAACGCAAAGAGCCCTGGCGCAGAGCGTCGGGCTGGAGGTGTTAACGGGACTTGGTAGCGAGCAGTTACGGATGTTGTACAGTCAGGCGCGACTGTGTGTGTACGCTCCTCGTGAGGAACCCTTCGGTCTGGTCCCGCTGGAGGCTATGGCTTGCGGTACGGCTGTCATTGGTGTACGGGAAGGTGGAGTACAGGAGAGCGTTGTCCACGGACGCACGGGTCTGTTGGTGGATCGGGACGTGGAGACCTTTGCAGCAGCAATTCGGTCGATGCTGGCAAACCCGGAGCTCGTTGAGGAGTATGGCCGCAACGGGCGAGAATATGTGGTCGAGAATTGGAGCTGGGAACGGTCCGTCGCCGCATTGACACGCCACTTAGAGGAGTGTCGTTACAAGAGGAGCGAGGTAAATCATGGCGTCGTCAACTGAACGTTCGTGCAAAACAGGAACATCAATGGCCTGTCCGGTTCGACGCCAATGGATGCACGGGACGTTCGTGTGTGCCGCAAGGAGGCGATGAAAGCCTACTTGTTAGCGGCGGGTTTGGGGAAGCGGCTTTATCCCCTCACGAAAGAGATGCCGAAGTGTCTGGCGCCGATAGCGGGGAAGCCGCTGCTGCGGATTTGGCTGGAGCTTCTGGCGAGCCACGGGGTGAAGGACGTTCTTGTCAATACGCACCACTTTGCAGAGAAGGTTCACGAGTTTGCCGCAACCTGGACCGCTCCTCCTGGATTACATATCACTACCGAGGAGGCACTTCTCGGCAGTGCCGGAACGCTTCGCGAAAATCGGGACTTTGTGCGCGGCGAAACGGACTTCCTGGTCTGCAATGCCGACAATCTGACGGACATCGACCTCGACCGACTCATCCAATTCCACCGGACGCGGCGCGCGCTGGTCACGATGGCGCTTTTCCGGGCGGAGCGGCCGTCCGAGTGCGGGATTGTCGAGATCACTGATGAAGGCCGCATCCTTAGTTTCGAGGAGAAACCGGCAGCACCGAGATCTTGCCTGGCCAACGGTGGTATCTACGTGATGCGCTCGGACATCATGGACCGGGTGCCGGTCAAGCCGGTTTCCGACATCGGATTCGATTTGTTGCCGCAATGCCTCGGCGAAATGTACGGCTTTCTCTGGAATAGCGTGCTGATCGACATTGGAACCCCGACGAGTTACGCTCTGGCTCAGGATGTGTGGTCCCGCCGCCGGGTTACGGCCTAGCCGGTAAGTCGAATTTGACGAAGAAAGGACAAACCCCCGCTATGGACGAAGAAACGATCGGTTTGGTCCCAGCCGCAGGAAAGGGCCTCCGGCTCGGGCTCCCCTATCCGAAGGAGCTTTATCCCATCATCAGAGAGAACCGGTACAAACCAGTCGCGCAGTTCGTTCTCGATGATTTAGTCTGTTCCGGTATCCGGCACGTTGTGTTTGTGATCAATGACACCAAACATCAACTGATTGGATACCTTGGTGACGGCCGCCGGTTCGGCGCAAACATCAGCTATGTGGTGCAAGACCAGCGAGGGGTGGAAAATGGGGCGGCCTCGCCAGGTCTCGCCAACGCCTTGGATTCCGCGTTTCATCTGACGCGTGGGAAGACGGTGTTCTTCGGCATGCCGGACACGATCATGTCGCCGGATGGCATCTTCGCCCAATTGCAGGACTCGGCCGATGTGGATGATGACGTGGTGCTGGGCTTGTTCTCCACGGCGAATCCGGAGAAGTTCGGGATGGTACGCGTGGCTCAGGACAACAAAGTCGTTGAGATTGTCGACAAGCCGCGACGGACCGACCTAACCCATATGTGGGGCTGCATCATGTGGCGCAATCGCTTTACAGAGCATCTCCACGCGTGCGTCAGTAATGGGATGAGTGACTTCGCCGCAATCCTGAATGACGCGATTGCGGCGGGAATGAAGGTCAGAGGCGTACTGATAGCAGGCGGAACATATCAGGACTTGGGCACCTATGACGAGATCCTGAAACTGGACCAAACGTTGAGACAACCGTAGGAATCCCACATGCCCGCAGTAAGCGTCGTCATTCCGAACTACAACCACACCCGATACCTACGTAGTGCGATTCAAAGTGTCATCAATCAGACTTACCAGGATATTGAAATCATTGTCGTTGACGATGGTTCCACTGACGGCTGCGCCGAAGTGGTTTCGGGTTTCTGCGGAAGAGTTCGGTATATCCGCCAGGAGAATCAGGGCTTGGCCGGAGCGCGGAACACGGGGATCCGTGCGGCCTCGGGCAAACTCGTCGGACTTCTGGATGCTGACGACCAATGGCTTCCGGAGTTTCTCGAACGGATGGTCGCATTGGCTCTGGTGCATCCAAACGCCGCGGCGTATTATTGCTGCGCCCGGGCAATGGATGAAGCCTCCCGCGACTTGCCGCAGGTGTTCGGCAGGCCCCCCCGTTCGTCTCAAAGCTTGTATGAGACGCTGCTCAGAGCGAGCTTCATCATCCCAAGCGCTACTGTCGTCCGGCGCGAAGCAGTCGTGGCGGCGGATTTGTTCGATAAGAACCTCCGGTCCTGCGAAGACTGGGACCTCTGGCTCAGGCTGCTGGCCACTCATGAATTGGTCGGCACACCCCAGTGCCTGGTTCGATACCGCGTGCACGAGAACACTTTGTCCGCGCGGGCGGACTCGATGCGTAACGCGGTGCGGGCGGTGGTCGAGAAGCATGTCGGTGTGGAAGATGCGGATATCCACCACTGGTCCGCGGCCAAACGCCGGGCTTACGGAGGACTTTACCGCTACTATGCACTGACCGCACTGATGCGCGACCATGACTGGCAGGCAGCTACCCTCTACCTGTCGCGTGCGCTCGGGGCCGACCCGAGCCTGTCCACGGATCTGGACTTCTTTTATGATCTCGCGCTGGGAGAGCAGCCCACGGGATACCGTGGCACTTCTCACGGCCTGGATTTGCGCGGCAACGCAGGCAGACTCACCAATATGCTCGACGAAGTTTTTCATTGCTCCCAGGATCCGCGCCTTCTGCGCTTGGACCGCCAGGCGCGAGGGACGGCATCTTACGCCATCGGACTCCTCGCTTACAATACGGAACAGTTGTCCCTCAGCTTGCAGTACATGCGAAAAGCCGTACGCTTCTTGCCGAGTCTTGTTTGTGACCGTAGAGTCGCAAGCTTATTCACCAAAGCCGCTCTGGGCCGGGCGAATCTGAACCGGCTCAGGAGACTCCGGGCGCAGGCCGGCTGGTGACAGCCGTTGCTCCCTGCCATTTTGAAGAGCGCTAATCCCATGCGCATTCTGTTTGCTACGCGCGGGTTCCCTCCGGATGCAACTGGGGGAACCGAAGTCTACACATATAAGTTGGCCGCCGGACTGCAGCGGGCCGGACACGAAGTCTCGGTCCTCTGCGTGGGCAGGTGGGCAGACGGACCGCGTCACTTCAACGGCTGCACCGTTGAAGCCTATCAGGGAGTGACCACCACCAAGATTCACTTCAACTGGATGCGCGCCCCCGATCCCAACCGGTACTTGTACGACAATCCGGTCGTCGAGCGTTTTGCCTCCCAGCACCTGGCCGAACTCAAGCCTGACGTCGTCCACATAACGTCCTGCGACCGCCTGTCTGCCAGTGTAATATCAGCCGTCAACCGAGCCGGGATACCGGTTGTACTCTCCCTCACGGACTTCTGGTTCCTTTGTCCGAAACTCAATCTCGCGCGTTGGGATGGACAACTCTGCGACGGCGACACGTCGCCGTGGGAGTGCCTGAAGTGCTCGCTGGCCCCGTCCCGCGCATACCGGTGCGCCGCCGCCGCTCTTCCTGAGCGGCCTTTGCGGGCGACACTGACCAACCTCAGCAAGAAACCATCGCTGGCGCGCGTTCCGGGTTTACGCGGCTCTGCCTTGAACATGTTCGAGCGTAAGTCGCATCTTTCGAACATGCTGAACATGGTCGACTGTGCGACGATAGCGACACCTTTCGGAGCCAGTCTCTTTCGGGACCTGTTGCCCGAACATCTCCTCCATGTGATACCTTACGGGCACGCTTTGGGCTGGCTTCCCGGTCATACACATAAGACGTGGTCCCAGGAGTTACGATTCGGATTCATCGGATCCCTTTGCGAGGGCAGTGGCCTGCATCTTTTGATTGAGGCGTTCCGTCGAATACCGAGAACCACCGCCGTGAGGCTGTTTATTTACGGAGAGTTTCCAAAGAACGGATACGGCGAGAAACTGCTCGAACTCGCATCAGCGGATCAGCGCATTCACTTCTGCGGGCGTTATACCCATGAACGAAGCGCCGACGTCTATCCGTCTTTGGATGTCCTCGTCATCCCATCTCTCTGGTACGACCTCCCGTTGGTTGCTTACGAAGCCCTGGCGTCCAGGACGGTCGTCGTCGCGACGAACCTCATGGGACTAAACGAAGTCATTCAAGATGAGGGGACCGGCCTGCTTTTCGAGCGCGGCAATGTGGACGCCCTCGCGGCGCAACTGAGGCGCTTGACCGACTCGCCGGAGCTCCTGGCCCGGCTTCGTAATGCGGACAGAAACGTGCGAAGCATTGAGGATGTAGTGATCGAGTTCGAGGGAATCTATTCCCGGTTGACGAAAGGTCTGCCCTATCAGTGCTCCGAGCAGGTTGCACATGAGGCACCCGATCCGGATGAAAGGATGCATATGAACCCAGAGTCTTATCCTTCCGGCGCGACCCCTTCCAGCGCCCTTACTCGCGACGTTTCGATCATCATGGTGTCCTGGAACGACAAGGAATACCTCAAGCCTTGTCTGGATTCCGTTTACCGCGCCGGCCTGCGCCACAGCGCCGAAGTGATTGTCGTGGACAACGGTTCGGTTGACGGCAGCCAAGCCATGCTGCGTGAACAATTCCCGGAAGTCCGCCTGATCCAGAACGAAGCTAATGTGGGGCTCAGCCGGGCGAGTAATCAGGGAATTGCCGCCAGCCGGGGCCGCTACTTGTTGCTGCTGAACAACGATACACTCGTCGGCGAGCGCTCCCTCGACAAGATGGTCGATTTTTTGGACGCTCATCCGGACGCGGCGGCGGTCGGAGGACGCCTGCTGAATCCCGACAGTTCTTTGCAAGCAGGTTACAACCGGTTCTCCACGCTGGGTGAGGAGTTCCTGGTCGCCACGCGGCTCGGGCGTTTTGTGTCGCAAATCTATCCATCGCAAGTTGAGGATCACCAGGCGATGGCAGTGGACTGGCTTGGTTCCGCCTGTCTGTTGCTGCGCCGGGAGGCTTTGCAGCAAGTCGGTCTCCTTGACGAGGATTACTTCATCTACGGAGACGAGGTAGATCTGCAGTACCGGCTCCGGAAAGCTGGTTGGGGCGTATACTTTCTTCCTTCGGCGCACACTATTCACTTTGGCGGACGAAGCATGGACCGCTGGCGAAGGCGGAGGATGGTCTATAGAGGGAAGATGCTGTTTTACAAGAAGAACTACGGCCTGGCGAGAACTGCGATGCTGCGCCTGATGCTGGGAAGTCTCTCCCTGGTGAAGATGCTCCCCTGGTGCACAGCGCTGGCCATACCGTCGTGGCGACACCGTGCGACCATGGAACTGCGTTCCAACCTGGACGTCCTGCGTTTGTGTCTAACCCTGACATGAGCCGGTCTTGCCCGAACCGCTGATCCAGCGGCTGACGGGCACCCCGAGCGTGATCGCTTCCTCAAGTCTGGATGGGAATTCCCTCGATGGCCAGTTTCCGCATCTTGTACAAGAGCGCTTTGTAATCGATGTTGAGAAGCTGGGCGGCTTGCTTGCGATTCCATCGTGTCTCGTGCAGCGCCGCGAGAATCGCTTCCGTTTCCGCTTCCACTCTCGCTTGGTCGAGCCGAGCAAGGATTCCGGCTTGGATCTTCGTCGGCGGCGGTACCACCTTTGGTGACTCGCCGCCGTCCATCTGCCGGTTGGCCGGATACTGTCGGGAGGCAGATGAAAGCGGATGAGTCGATGTAGCCATCCTAACGTGGTTCGTCGCGCTTGCTCCCAGTTCCGCGACCAGCATCCTGTGATCCCGGATAACGATGAACTTTCTCATCAGGTTTTCAAGCTCGCGTACATTTCCTGGCCAGTTGTGAGCCAGCAAAGCCTGCTGAAGATCGGGAGGAATCTCAGGTACCGCCAGTCCGGCCGGGGTATGACGCCGGAGAAGGAACTGCGCCAAGGGTATGATTTCGTCCTTGCGCTCGCGCAGCGATGGCACCCGCAAAACGACTACCGCCAAACGGTAGTACAGATCTTCCCTGAAACGGCCCTCCTGCATGGCGGCATATAAGTCGCAATGTGTGGCGGCCAGCACCCTCACATTGACCCGCACCCGCTCCGTACCCCCCAACCGCTCGAATTCCTGATCCTGGAGGACGTGCAGGAGTTTGGCCTGTAGTTTGAAGTCCATGTCTCCGATCTCGTCCAGCAGGATCGTTCCTCCCTCGGCCATCTCAAATCGCCCGGGCTTGTTCTTCAGGGCCCCTGTAAAGGCTCCGCGTTCGTAACCGAATAACTCGCTTTCCACCAGCTCTGACGGCAAGGCCGCGCAGTTCAGCTTGAGAAACGGCTTGGCCGCGCGAGAGGAACGCGCGTGAATCCGCCGCGCCACCACTTCTTTACCTACGCCGGTTTCTCCCTCGATTAGGACTGGAACGTCCGAAGCGCTGATCTGGCGCAACAGCACCTCCACAGCTTGGTCGCACCACGCTCCGCGAAAGTAGCTGTTTTCGGATTGCGCTGTCTCCTGTTTCTGCTGTTCTGAAACTGGCCGGCATGCCAGCGCCCTTTGGATCGAGGACTTCAGATCGCAGTGGCTGAACGGTTTCAGCAAATAGTCGGATGCTCCGCACCGCATCGCTTCGACGACCTTGCTGGTTGCCGTGACCCCAGTCAGCATGATGACAGGCAACGAGGGATTCGTAACCCGGATCCGCTGCAAGGTCTCTATGCCGTTCAACCTGGGCATGAGAATGTCCAGTAAGACCAGCGTGACGTCGTCCAGCTTTTGAAGGCTGGCCAGCGCTTCCTCGCCGTCCGCGGCCGATTCAACCGAATACCCTTCGCAGCCCAGCATCATCTCTAGCTGGTGCCGGTTCTCCGCATCGTCGTCCACTACCAGAATGGTTCCTCTTGTGTCCGCCATCATTTGTATTTCCTCGAATGGCAATCCGCTCGCGGCCCAGGGCTCTCGGGAGGTAAGTAGGGCAACAGCAAAGTGAATGTGGCGCCCCTGCCATCCGATTGCGCAAAAACACGGCCCTTGTGCGCTCCCATGACGAGGGAGCAGATGGGCAATCCCAAACCGCCTCCCCTGTGGCCGTCCGCGTCGGCGCAGGAAGTGTACTCCTCGAATATGGCTGCCAGTTGTCCGGCCGGGATGCCAGGGCCCGTGTCGGCTACATCCAACCGGTACGCATTAACCCCTGCCGTGGTTGACCTTCGGCGCTCGATGGCTGGCGGGCCGTATTCAACGGCGGGATTGCGTCTGTCCCAGAACGTGGGGTACCCGCGCACCTGAATAGATCCGCCCTTGGGCGTGAACTTACAAGCGTTGTCCAACAGATTGACCAGAACGCGCTCCAGTTGAACGGCGTCAAATCGCAGGTCACGCTCGGGAGGCTGCAGTTTCAAGCTGACTCGTATGTTCTTCTCCACGGCTCGTGGGGCCACTTCCTGAACGGCCTGCTCCGCACAAGCCTCTATGTCGGCCTCCTGCAAATCTGGTTCCGATTCCACCCACCGGCCAATGCTGAGTTGGAACAGAGCCGAGGTCATCCGGTTCATCCGCCGGATACTCACTTCCATGCGCCGCAGCGCCTCCTCCTGGTCGCTGTCCAGGTCGCCCAGCCGCGAACTCAGCAGAAGCTCGCAGTACCCGGCCAGCGCGTTCAGCGGCGATCTGAAATCATGCACCACACGCGCCAGGAAACTCGTTCGATCCTGCTCATATTCTTGGAGGCGAAGACTCGTCTGCATCAGGCTCTGTGCGATCCAGTCCCCATTTCCGCGCATCGAGCCGGTTCGCGCCATCAACCTTTCAAGGACCGGCCGGAGCGTGACCGGGTGCAGCGGCTTCAAGAAAATGACCAGCGGTCTTCCTTGCTGCCGTTCCATGACGTCATTTACATCCGCCCTATCGATCAGGAAGATGTGCTCGCCTTTGATCGCCGATGCGCGCTCCCAGTCCCCGGCTCCGGGAACGCAATCCCAGACGTACACATCCGCCACCGGTGGGGGCAAGAATGGTTCCGCTATGCTGAGGCGCCATTCCACACCGGGGCAGCTCTCTAGCGTCTTGCGGAAGAGCTCGGCGCTCACCTGGTCTGCCGTCATTAGGGCGATTCTCACCATGCAACTTATTCCTCCAGCGGGTCTTCCTCCGGGCCAAACCAACCTTGGCTGCTTTCGAGAAACTCAGCACCCATAAAATAACGGTCCTCCGCGGGGCGGGCCCACCGGATTCGGGCTTTCACTCGCGTCGGTCCAAGACCGGAAACACGCAGATCGATTAGGAATTGACAGATTTTGTCCTCGGCAAGGGAAACGTTCGACTCGAAGCCGAATCCTCCGAAGGAGATGTCTCGCAAAGTGCATTGAGTCCCCTCACGCAGAGCTTCGGGTTCACACAACTTCACATCGCAACTCATTGGATTGGTCGCATAGCGCCTATATCTTCGTCGATCTCGGGCTGGTTCCACTGACCTCACCCAGCGAGGAAGGCGATTCCCCCTCGATTTCTCTGTTCACAGAATATTCGGCAAGCGACCGATCGCCAAGGGGGGATTTGCCCCTGCGGGGGTGGGTAGTACCAACCACTCAGAGCTAACGGCTTTCGCCGGTCACGGAAGGGAAGCCTTGCATGGAGCGGGCGTACACCGCGGCCGCGAGCCGGTCGTGTACACCGATCTTGTTGTAAAGGCTTCGGATGTGCCACCGCGTCGTCTCGCAACTGATGAACAGTCTGTCCGCGATTTCCTGGTTTCGGAAGCCCTGTCCTATCAAGGTGAGAATCTCACGCTCCCGGCTTGTGAGCCGGTTGCCGGAAACCGGTAGTAAGGATCGGGTAACCCTTGACAGCACCTTTCGACTCACCCAATGCTCCCCGTCTGCTACTGCACGTATCGCCCTGACCAAGATGGAACTTGGCGCATCCTCCGGCAAGAATCCGGCGCAACCCGCCAGGAGCAGCCTTTCGATCGTTGCCTCCGGTTCTCCCGGGCGAAGTTCAACCAGGACCCTTACGTCCCCTCTCGCGTCCAACAACGCGTTGAGCTCGAGAGGACTGGCCGACTCCACGGAGGACTGGTCGATAAGGAGGACCGCGGGGGCAAGTCTCCGGCACTCTTGAAGTATGGCGGAGAATGGTCCTGAAGTGCGGAACACTGCTGTCACACCTGGCCGCTTTGCCAGCAGAGCCGTCACGCCCTTCCCGTCGACGGTCGTCCCCCCAAGGACCAGCGAATACGTCACTCTTGTCCCTTGAGGGCAAGGCTCAGCTTTGTCGCTTCCAGCGCAGTTGCTCGAGGCCATAGCACCTCACTCTCAAGTCGCTCCTGCGACTTGAGGAGTGTACGTCTTTACTTCTATCGGCTCCTAGCACAAGGGATTATACCCCTGCTCGCGGTCGTTACGACTGTTTGAGATATATTTTGTGAGTACCAGTACTATTTGGCCTACATCGAGAACGCCTGGGGTCACCGCCAGCGCCCAGTGTGGTCGGAGGGAACCGCCATCCTGCCCCATCGCTCCCCGTTGCCACGCCTGTGCGCCGGCTCGAACCCGCTGGCGTAAACTGCGATCCCGGACACCCCGGCTTTCACCACATCATCCTGCGTCTGCATGCCGCCAAGGATCTGAAATGAGTGAAGCCCACTTTTCGCTCACTCCATGGCCTCATCGTAAGCGAGTGGAGCACTGCCGGCAGCCGCCCGTGTGGAAGATCTCCGCGCTGGCAAACTGCTCGACGAGCATTTTCGTGCAATTTCGAGTCCTCGCGCTAACGAGCCGTTTTATTTTGAATCCACGTGCACGAGTCACAATGCTGTCCTTAATGGAGGAGAGCGATGAGTCGGCCCGGTTCCTGCACTGAAAACACAAAGTCGACCAGGCTCAACCCAGCGACATCGGAAGGCTTTGACAAGCGGTTGGTCGCCTACGCCGCCGTGGCGGGAGCGAGACTGCTGGCTTTGGCCCCCAGCACCGTGGCGGGCGTCATTTACAATCCAACGACTTTCACCAACGACTATCCGTACCCGCCATCTAGCGCCTTCTTTGTCGACCTGAACGGTGACGCGCGGAATGACTTCGTGTTCGGCACGTTAGCCGGGTATTCCTTTCGCAACTTCTTGGGCTACGGCATAGGCGGGGCGCAGCTTCTTGGAGTTGGAGCCGGTTGGGACGCGCTGTTCGTGCCGGGAAACAATATAATCGGCCCGGGCAACAGTCCCTGGACGGCGTCGGCGGCCCACCTGGGGGCGCCTCGGGATATTGGACCAACTACGTTGGAACCAGCACTTGGTTGGGCTGGGACACGGGCCAATTCACCGACGCGGGAGAAGGTTATCTTGGCGTCCGAATTCCGACCAGTCAACCTGACTCTTACAACTACGGTTGGGTGCGCTTCTATGTCACGGTCGACGAGAGGAGCACGAGCTTACCGATTCTAGCGACAGTGCGCGGTTGGGCTTATGAAAGCGCCCCGGATACTGCGATCCACGCCGGAGACGAAGGTGGGGTTCTGGAACCGGGTTCGCTCGGCCTTCTGGCGGGTGGAATCCTCGGCTTGGCCGCGTGGCGCCGCTGCAAAGCCGCTAAGGGCTAAGCCAGGGGCTATTACGAACGGGAGCCAGTGAAGAGATTGGCGCGCGAGCCGCAAGCCATCGCCGAGGCCGAGGGCAAGGACGTCAAGGTTATCTCATCACTGTTTTGGACGTTGCCGGCGGACCGCTATTACAATGTTCTATTGCTTCAGCGTCCCGTGGAGGAAGTTGTGGCCAGCCAGGCTGCCATGCTCGAACGACTTGGCGCCGCGCCGCCCGCGCTGCCCGGACTAGCCCTCAGTGCCGCCTTGACGGCCCATCTCAAGCAGGTTGAAGCCTGGATGTCGAAGCAGGCGCACCTGCGTGTGTGCTTGTTCTCTTATCACAGCCTGTTGCGGGATCCTCAGCGCGCGGCCTTGAATATGAGAGCATTTCTGGGTCTCGATCTGGACGTCGCGGCCATGGCTGCGCAAGTGACGCCGAAGTTGTGCCGGCAGCGACGGGGCGGCTAAGGGCAACAGTCCGAAGGCCATGGCGCGGATGCGGCGTTGTTGCGTGAAGCGGATTTCGGTTAGAATGGGAGTTTCGTTTTTGCGCCACCGTCGATCTCCTGAAACCACAACAGCGTGAGCGACGTCCAGTGAAGGCGCAGTGTGGAAAGGAACTACGGCTTGATGATATCCCGCGGGCCGGCCGGCCTCAGCGTTGTGTCCGTGTGCCTCTTGTGTCTCTCCGGAATCTTTGCCGCGGCCCAAACTACGCCTTCCCAGCCCGCACAGACACCTCCGCCTGCGCAGAAGCAACAGCCTCCGCAGCAGAAAAAAGCGCCAAGTCCTTTTGAATCCGTTCCCCGCGTGGAAGAAGCCAAGCCGGCGCAGCCCGCTCCCCCGCCCGCTGCAAAGCCGCGGCTCGAGAAGCCGGGTGCGGCTCCGCAAGCGCCGCCGCCGGCAGCGGCTGAGAACGTGGTCGAGGCCATCGAATTCCGCGGCAACCGCCGTGTGCTGCAGGACACGTTGCGCGCGCTCGTATTCACCAAGAAGGGCGACAAGTACGACGAGGAAGGTCTGCGGCGCGACTTCATGGCGTTGTGGAATACCGGACGCTTCGACGACCTGCGCCTGGAAACCGAACCGGGAACCTCCGGCATCGTTGTGCGTTTTGTCGTGACCGAGCGCCGTGTGGTGCGCACGATCAAGTACGAAGGCATCAAATCCGTCACGGTTTCGGAAATCCTGGACCGTTTCAAGGAGCGCAAGGTCGGGCTCACGGTTGAGTCGCAATACGAGGATGCCAAGGTGCAGCGCGCCCGTACGGTGTTGCAGGAGTTCCTCGGCGAGCGCGGCCGCCAGTACGCCGTAGTGATTCCGGAATTGAGGCAGATTCCGCCGTCGTCGGTCGAACTGGTCTTCAAAGTGACCGAAGGGCCGAAGGTCAAGGTCGGGAACATTTCCTTCACGGGGAACCAGGTGTTCGGCGGACGTGCCGTGCGGCGTGCCATGAAGAACCTGCGGCCCATCGGCGTGCCCTATTCCATCCTGCTCGAGGACATATTCTCCAAGGCGTACGACATCAACAAGCTCGAGGAGGACAAGGAGCGCATCCGCATCTTCTATCAGGAGCGTGGCTACTTCACGGCGCGTGCGCTCGACCATAAGGTGCAAGTGCGGGACGTTGGCGGCGGTAAGTTCCGCTTCCCGCTGTTCTATATGAACAAGCCCGGCAAGCGCGCCGACATCCAGGTCGCTGTCGAAGAAGGCCGGTTGTACAAGCTCAACAAGGTCAACTTCGTTGGCGTGAAGCTCTTCAAGACGCCCGAGACCCTGATGATGCCGTTGTTCCAGATGAAGCCCGGTGACGTCTTCTCCACGGCCAAGCTTAAGAAGGGCATGGAGAACATGCGCAAGCTTTACGGCGAATTCGGCTACATCGACTTCGTGCCCGAGCCGTCGCCGGAGCCGCTACCAAACTCCGACAAGATCGATCTCACGTTCACCGTCGACGAAGGCAAGCAGTTCTTTGTGCGCCGCATCGACTTCTCGGGAAACACGACGACGCGCGACAAGGTGATTCGCCGCGAGCTGCTGATTGACGAAGGACAGATGTTCAACACCCGCTTGTGGGATCTGAGCATCTTGCGCCTGAACCAGCTTGGCTACTTCGAGGTCTTGAAGGAGAACGAGGCCGCCGACATCAAGCGCGATACGCGAACCAATACCGTCGACATCACTTTGAAGGTAAAAGAGCGCGGCAAGAACACCATCGGCCTGCAGGGTGGCGTGAGCGGCATCGCGGGTAGTTTTATTGGGTTCAATTACGCGACCAATAACTTTCTCGGCCTGGGAGAAACTCTCAGCCTGGATACGCAACTTGGCGACCGCATCCGGAACGTGACCCTCGGCTTCACCGAACCGTATTTTCTTGATAAGCCCCTTCAGGTCGGCGCCACGGTATATATGCAGCGTTACAACTTCGATTACGGCCGCGAAGTTTCGCTGCTGTCGGGACGCAACCTGATCCCTCTTTACGAATCGCTCGGCAAGGACAACCTGCTCAATTACGTGCAGAACGGCCACGGTTTCACGGTGTTCGCCAGCTATCCGCTGCGCCGTAGTTTCGCGCGTGTGGGGCTCACCTACGGTCTCGACATCTCGAACATCCGGACGCTATCCACGGCGGCCCAGCAGTATTTTGAATACGTCAACTTCCAGAACCTGGGCGGCCCGAACACCCTGACAGGAATCCGGACCAGCCGGGTCATCCCGTCCTACACGTACAACACCATCGATCACCCAATCACCCCCTCGCGCGGCAAGAGCATCTTTTTCTCAATGTCGTTTGCGGGCAGCGTGCTGGGCGGCAATGTGAACATGATCGAGCCGACCTTCGAGTTCAAGACCTTCCGCCCCGCCCTAAAGAAAGGGCACGTGATCGGCTTCCGGTTCCTGGGCCGCTACCTGACCGGATACGGCGGCAAGATGGCTCCGCCTTACAACCGCTTCTATATGGGCGGCGAAAACGACGTGCGCGGCTTCGACATCTGGACCATCAGCCCCATCGCATTCGTCGCGAGCCAGGGAACCGTCAACGTCCTGAACGCTGACGGGTCGGCCCGCTTGCAGAAAATCATCGTGGATGGCAAGGCGCAGTGGACGGCCGTGACGCAGAATATTCCGGTCTATCAGCTCATCAGCGCCGGCGGTGATACCCAGGGCATAGCGAATTTCGAGTACCGGATACCCATCGCAGGCCCGGTGACGCTGGCTGCCTTCTATGACGCGGGCTTGAACAAGGTGGTAAACACGAAGCAGCTCACCATGAATGCGACGCGCGTCGGGGAATTGAACGGATTGTATCCGCAGGCCGGTTTTGACGGAAAGGCCCTCATCGCGCCGGGGACACAGGACTTGCGCATGTCCACGGGACTCGAGTTGCAAGTGATGATGCCGGTGGTCAACGCGCCGTTCCGGATTTACTGGGCTTACAATCCCAAGGTGGTCCGGACCTGGCTGCAGACGCCCATCGTGGCGGACCGGAGCATGTTCCCCAACAATGCGACTTTCCTGAATTCGGTTGCGACTTGGGGTGCGGCATACCCGTTCTATGAACAACGCAAGACATTCCGGTTCACGATCGGCAGGACGTTCTAGCTGCCATGATGGCGGTCCGGTGTGTTAACATCTAGAATTACTTCAGGGAGTGTAAGTCGTGAATAAACAGCTACTTTGGTTGCCAGTGGTCGCGTTCGGCGCGACGGTTGCCGCACTCGGACAAACTCAGCCGAGCAAGGTCGGCGTCATCAATATCCAGAGCGCCATCATCAGCACCAAGGACGGCCAGAAGGCCGCCGCGGATCTGGCGGCGAAGTACGAGCCGAGGCGGAAGAACATTGAGACCCGCTCGGGAGAGATCGGATCGCTTAAGGAACGCCTCAGCAAAGGCGCCAACACCATGAGCGAGGACGCCAAGCAGGCGCTGGTGCGGGAGATCGACACGAAGACGCGGTCCTTACAGCGCGACACCGAGGACGCCCAGACCGAGTTCGACCAGGAACAGAGCAAGGTGCTTCAGGAACTCGGCCAGAAGATGATGGCTGTGATCGACAAGTACGCCCGCGATAACGGTTTCACGCTGATCCTGGATGTGGGCGCGCCTCAGAATCCGGTCCTGTACGCTTCCAATAACATCGACATCACCAACGAGATCGTGGCGCTTTACGACAAGAACGCGCCTACCGCCGCCCCGGCCGCGGCGCCTGCTGCTCGTCCGGCGACGCCAACCCGGCCTGCCACCAAGAAATAGCGGCTTCCGATAAGGTAGAATCGCGCAAGGACGTCCGCGCGTTCGGTGCGGATGTTCTTGCGCGATTTTGTTTTTTAGGAGCCGATCCATGTTGCTGACAGATCCTTTCTCCCGTCGCCTGTTTCTGCAGTCCTCCGCTGCGGTTTCCGCGGGACACGCCTTTGCGCAGGAAAAGAAGCTGCGCCTGGGCGTTATAGGCACCGGCGGGCGCGGCCAGTACCTGATGAAGGAACTCAATAAGACGGGACAGGTGGAGTGGGTCGCCCTGTGCGACGTGTACAACGTGCGTCGCGATCAGGCGGCCACTATCGCGGGCGCGCCTGTGAAGTTATACAACGATCACCGTCAGGTGCTCGACCACAAAGAGATCGATGCGGTCATCATCGCCACGCCGGATCACTGGCACACGCCGATCGCCCTGGATGCAATGAACGCCGGCAAGGACGTCTACGTCGAGAAGCCCGTCTTTCACCGTCCCGAGGAAGGCATGGCGCTGGTGAAGACCGCGCGCGCCACCAAGCGGATTTTCACCGCGGGCACGCAGGGGCGCACGATGCCGCAGTTCGCCGACGCCAAGAAGACGTACATCGATACCGGCGTCATGGGGAAAGTGGCCGTGGCGCGCACATGGTACACCTCCAACAGCGGCTACATGGACCGCAAGATCCCTTCCGGTTTCGAGCAGAAGCCCGAAGGGCTGGATTGGGACCGCTGGCTGGGGCCGGGGCCCAAGATCGCCTGGACCCCGCAGGTCTACTTCAGCCCCTACCGCTGGTACCACTACGACGGCGGCCCCATTATGGGCATCGCGATTCATGTGGTCGACTCCGCGCATCACTGGCTGAACCTCGCCAAGCCGCTCTCGGCGGTGGCCGGCGGAGGGATCTACT
>ENA-UOYA01001176-UOYA01001176.1-activated-sludge-metagenome-genome-assembly--contig:-NODE-1176-length-29224-cov-6.219034_pt1 | contig 29224 bp, 22 predicted proteins | sample MGYA00238163_ERZ764804 | MGnify/ENA primary metagenome ERZ764804 (study PRJEB28919, sample SAMN05720223) | activated sludge metagenome | isolation source: Anaerobic digester | place: Hong Kong... | reverse complement strand
CAGAAGAAAAGGATGTCTGCACCGGTTTCCATCACAGAAGTGGGGTAGAAATAACTGAGGTCGGGCGTCTCATTCGGCCAGCCGAGGGTCGAGAACGGCCACAAACCAGAGGAGAACCAGGTATCGAGCACGTCTTCTTCCTGGTGAATTTTCTTGCTTCCACATTTTGTGCATTGAGTGGGATCCGTGCGTGAGACAATGATCTCACCGCAGTCATCACAATACCATACAGGGATGCGGTGCCCCCACCATAACTGGCGGCTGATGCACCAGTCGCGGATGTTTTCAAGCCAGTTGTAATAGATTTTGGTAAAGCGTTCCGGTACAATGCGCGTGCGGCCGTCTCTCACGGCTTCCAGCGCGCGGTCAGCCAGCGGCTTGATGGAAATGAACCATTGCGTGGAAATCATCGGTTCAATGATCTCTCCGCCGCGCTGTGAACGCGGAACGTTTAAAGTATAAGGGGCTTCCTTGATCACCAGGCCGGCAGCGCGCATGTCTTCCCAGAGCTTCTTGCGGCACTCGAAGCGGTCGAGTCCGGTATATGGAGCGGCATTCTGGTTCATGTGCGCCGTTAAATCAAGGATGCTGATCATTTCCAGGTGGTGATTCTGACCGATGGTGTAGTCGTTCGGATCGTGGGCGGGAGTAATCTTCAGCGCGCCTGTTCCGAATTCCATCGTTACGTATTCATCGGCGATCACTGGAATGCGCCGGTTGACAATCGGCACCAGCACCTCTTTACCGATGAATTTCTGGTAACGCTTGTCATCGGGGTGAACTGCTACGGCAGTGTCGCCAAGGATGGTTTCAGGACGTGTTGTGGCAACGGGGATGTAGGCATCCGGTTCATCAGCCAGCATGTACTTGAAGTAATATAGGAAGCCTGGTTCCTCGCTGTATTCCACCTCGAGGTCGGAAACAGCGGTGCGCAGTGACGGCGACCAGTTGATCATGCGCGGTCCACGGTAGATTAATCCCTTTTCGTATAGGCGAACAAAAGCCTCGCGTACCGCCTGGGAAAGTCCTTCGTCGAGCGTGAATCTCTCCCTGGTCCAGTCGCAGGACGCTCCGAGACGGCGTATCTGGGAGGTGATCTTGTTGCCGTATTTTTCCTTCCATTCCCACGTGCGGCGCAGGAATTCCTCACGGCCCAATTCGTCGCGTTTTAATCCTTCCTTGGCCAGGGCTTTTTCAACAAGCATCTGGGTGGCAATGCCAGCATGATCCGTACCCGGTACCCAGAGGGAAGGGATTCCCTTCATGCGGTGATAACGGATCATAAGGTCTTCCATGGAAACAAACATCGCATGGCCGGTATGCAGTTCACCGGTTACATTGGGAGGAGGGATGGAAATGACAAAAGGTTTTTGCGTGGGATCGAAATCTGGTTTGCGCGGATCGTTGGCGGGCTGGAAAAAACCACTTTCCTCCCAATATTTGTACAATCTCTCTTCAGTCGCTCGAAAATCATAAGCCTTGGATAACGTTTCTTTTTCCATTTCATCTCTCCTGACATATTCACTTAAAATAAAAACCTTTCATCCATAGAGGACGAAAGGAAAATTCCGCGGTACCACCTCAATTCGCCTGAAAACTGGCGCTCTCTGCCGGACCATCATCCGGAGTACGCAATAACGGGCTTACCCGTGCCGTTCTATTGCCCTGAATAGGGTTTCTTCGGCAATCCATCCAAACGACTTCGACCAGCGTCTGCTACGGAGGCTTCCAGCGTGCCGCCCTCCTTCTCTATTAGCGATCAGCCAAGTCTACTCCTTTTGGCGTGACTCATATAAAATTATGAAGTCATTATACAAACAATCGAACTGCTCGTCAATGAACTTAATGGAAGCGAAGGAAATATGACAATGAATGAGAAACTGCCAAAGTGGCTGCAATGGTCACAACGCATCCAGGCGATTGCCCAGAGCGGGTTGCAGTACACTGAAAATCCATTTGATATTGAACGTTATCGAGAAGTAAGCCGAATTGCGGCCGAAATGTTGGCTGAAGGAACCGACACATCACTTGATGAGGTAAGGGTGGTGTTTGATGCCCAATCAGGGTACGCCACGCCGAAACTGGATATCAGAGGTGTGGTTATTAAGGGAGAGAAAGTTCTCCTCGTGCGCGAATTGATGGATGGCGGACGTTGGACGCTGCCTGGCGGCTGGGTGGATGTTAATGAACCGCCCAGCAAGGCGGTGGAAAGGGAGATGCGTGAAGAAGCAGGGGTGATCACCAGGGCAAAACGCATCCTGGCAATTTATGACCGCAATCTTCATGGACACCCGCCATATCCCTTTCATGCCTATAAGATCTTTGTGGAGTGTGAATTAATCGCTGAGGCAACCCCCGATCCAATGGAAACCTCTGATCCCACGTATTTTTCCATCCGCGATTTGCCTGAATTATCGCTTCCGCGGGTAACCCCGCAGGAAATCAAACGTATGGTCGAACTGGCTAGAGAACCGCTGCATCCGACAGAATTCGATTGAGAAATCCCGATTTGACGGGAATTCGAGTAAACTTAGTCTTCAAAATACTACCTGGAGAGGTTATTGGTTTGATTCATCGACCCAATTTGCTTTTTATTCTCATCGTTCTGGTTATGCTGATATCAGGGTGCACAGCGCAGCCTCAAAATTTGAGTACGCCTACGCCAACCCCAACGTTGCCGCCAACTGTGACGCCTTCGATCACACCGACTTCAACACAAACGATTGAGATTGATGAAGCGCTGCTGCGGGGACTACAAATCAGGTTCCTTCATCCGTGGGCTACAGAGGTTCAAAGTGAATTGACCGTCATGGTGGATCAGTTTAATCAAACCAATGAATGGGGAATCCATGTCATTTTGGAGTCTCCAGGTTCAGCAGGGCTTGCTGCCCAAACCATATGGGATAAAGTCAATGAAGGTAATGTGACCAACGTGGTTGCTGCACCGATCAGCCTGTTATCAGCCATCGACGAAAAAGAACAACTGGTAGCTGACCTGGGTCCGTATATTTTCTCTGAAAAATATGGGTTGGAACAGGATCAAGTTGCCGATTTCAATCCAGTCTTTTGGGAAGAAGGCATTATCGATCAAAAATATTATGCTATTCCTGCCCAGCGCACGATGACCGTGATGGTTTTCAATTCCTCATGGGCTAAAGACCTGGGCTTTACCAATATCCCGTCCACACCAGAGGAATTCAAAATTCAGGTATGCACAGCCAATTCAGTCCAGCGAAGAGATACGGATGTAACGAATGACGGTATGGGAGGATGGATCGTGAGTACCAGTTCTCCTTCGTTATTGAATTGGTTGGATGCGTTTGGTGCTGAAATACAAACCCGGAATGGATTTCTTTTCAATACACCTGAAGTTAACGATGCCCTTACCTACCTTTTTGGGTTGTACAAGGAAAATTGTGCATGGTCCGGCAATTCTCCCCAACCGTACATATACTTTGCGAAAAGGCAAGCGCTGGCTTACAGCGGGCAACTCCAGGACATTTTGCTTCAAAGTGCCGCCATGCAGCGAGAAGGTTCGGAAGATGAATGGGAGATCATTCCATTCCCTGGCATCAGTGGACATCCTGTTGTTACCAGTGGATTCTCGTATGGTGTTTTGAAAAGCGTCCCAGAACAGGACCTGGCTGCGTGGCTGTTCATCCGCTGGCTGTCGGAGCCTGCACAACAGGCAAGGCTGCTGAAAGCTTCTGGAACTTATCCGGTGGGGACTGAGGTGATGACGCTTGTGACCGATTACGCAGCGGAGCATCCCCAATGGAAAAATGCAATCGACCTATTTGATGAACTCGTTATCCAGCCGCAAAGTGCAGATTGGATGGTGGTCAGCCCCGTGCTTGAAGATGCAGGATGGCAGTTGTTCAATTCCCAAACCAAATCCGAGGATATCCAGAAAATCATTGCAGAGATGGACACATTGACAGTGGAACTCTCGGAGAGGTACCCATAGGTTATGGAAGAAATCATTCTTTATACTGACGGCGGCTGCGATCCGAATCCCGGCCCGGGTGGATGGGCTGCTTTAATCATCGCAGGCGGAAAGAAACAGGAATTATCCGGTTCAGCACCCGAAAGCACGAACAACCGCATGGAACTGACGGCTGCCATACAAGGGTTGACGGCTATTAAAAAACCAAGCCGAATCATCCTCTATACGGATTCCCAGTATGTTCAAAAGGGCATCGAAGAATGGATGCCGAGGTGGCTGCAGCGTAACTGGCGAGGTACGAATGGTCCGGTCGCAAACCGGGACCTTTGGGAAGAGTTGCTGGAAGCAAAAGCAAAACATAAAGTGACCTGGAAGTGGCTGCGCGGGCACGCCGGCGATATTCACAACGAGCGCGTGGATTACCTCGTTCACCAGGCACGTAAGGGTTTGAAGAAATAGAAAGAAAGGGAAGGGGGAATGTGGTCGATTGGGTTGGACCGCAAGGTTGGGTTTTGGGGTGGAGCGCAGCGGAACCCTTCCAGGAAACCCAATATGGACTGCAATGAAAACTCATTGTGCGGGAAAATTAAATAAAAAGAGGCGACGATGGGATTTGTCGGAGCGAAGCGGAGATCCTAGAGGGGTGGAGCGCAGCGGAACCCTTCTAGGAAACCCAATATGGACTGCAAAGAAAACTCATTGTGCGGGAAAATTAAATAAAAAGAGGCGACGATGGGATTTGAACCCATGATCAGGGTTTTGCAGACCCTTGCCTTAGCCACTTGGCCACGTCGCCATGCAAGAAATGATTTTATCAGAGTTGATAATGAAGGTCAAGCAGAATATGCGTATTAATTCTTGATAAATTGAGTCGGAAAACAAAAAGACCCTTCCGGGTCTTTCGAGAGCGGGCGATGGGATTGCGCAGCATCCCAGAGCGGTTGGAAACAAAAAGACCCTTCCGGGTCTTTCGAGAGCGGGCGATGGGACTCGAACCCACGACCTTCTCCTTGGCAAGGAGACATTCTACCAACTGAACCACGCCCGCGTTCTTTCTAAATGCAGGAGAGATTTTACCCGAACTTGATAAAGGCGTCAACCCTTATTTTCCATTTCATCTTAAAGATTTCCATAAATTGCCAGTACTTTGTCGGCATAATCGTATCCCACATCGTATGGGCCGTAGGATTTGAGTGCCTCGCGGGGGCTACCGGTTTTGCTGATCAATCCGCTTAGCATTCGTACACCGTAATCCACGTTGAATTCTGGGTCCATCAACTCGGCTATAGAGGGACGGCTGGCGAAACAGGGGCCGTTAATGCATTGGAAGGTGGATGCAATACCGTCTCGAGGCATGACCTGCATCAAACCAACGGCACCAGAATGTGAGATCACCTCGGGCTGGCCTCCGCTTTCCACCAGCATGACCGCAGCGATCAATAATGGATCGATCTCATATTTAGCTGAGGTGGTCTCAATCAGCATGCACCACTGCCTGACGGCGTCGGGATAACGTGATGGATTACCGCAACTTTCGGCGCCCGCTTCCATCGGTGCAACAGACGATTCCGCGGTTGCTGGTGCTTCAGTGGCGGCTATGGCTTCGATGGGTGGATTCACCAATCGGTTCAGGAAAAATAGAAGCAAACTGCAACATAGAATACCAGGAATGATCGCTTTTTGAGTGCCTGTCATGATCTAGCTCCATCTCAGATATAACCATGATAGCACAAATGTTCTAATAATGCAAGAAGAAAAAAGGCGGAGGAATCCGCCTTATGATTCTTGTTATCTTTCCATGCTAATGACCTGGTGTTCCCAGCGGTGCCAGCCCCCGAATTTCTCTTCTAGGATTTTCTTTCCTTCACCGGGGCATTCCTCGCCCATCAATTCAAGATCGGCATCCACCATGATGCGTACCAGCTCATGAAATTTGACTTTAGGCGACCAACCCAATTGCGTGCGAGCTTTAGTGGGATCAGATAAGAGATAATCGACCTCAGTGGGGCGGAAGTAGCGCGGGTCGATCTCCACATACTTTTTCCAGTCCATTCCAGCGTAACCGAAGGCTTCATCCAGGAATTCGCGCGGGCTATGGGATTCACCGGTGCCGATCACGAAATCATCGGCCTTTTCCTGCTGTAAGATCATCCACATGGCCTCAACGTATTCAGGGGCGTATCCCCAATCACGCTTGGAGTCCAAATTCCCCATGTAGAGTTTGTTTTGTTTGCCTGCTTTGATGGCTGCAAGGGCGCGAGTGATCTTGCGCGTCACAAAGGTCTCGCCGCGGCGAGGGGATTCATGATTAAAAAGAATACCGTTTGAGGCAAAGAGGTCATATCCCTCGCGGTAATTTCGGGTGACCCAATAGGCGTACATTTTTGCGGCTGCATACGGACTGCGTGGTTCGAAGGGGGTCAATTCGTTTTGCGGGGGATTGGCATCTCCGAACATCTCGCTGGTGGATGCCTGGTAGAACTTTTCAGGATGTCCGCTGCGACGGATGGCTTCGAGTATGCGGATGGTTCCCAAACCGGTGACATCACCGGTGTATTCAGGCATATCGAAGCTCACGCGCACATGACTCTGCGCGGCCAGGTTGTAAACCTCATCAGGTTTGACGTTATAAATTACGTCCATTAAACTCTCGATCGAGGCAATGTCACCATAATGAAGGTACAGCTTTACCTCTTCTCCATTGCGGTGCGGGTCGTGATATATGTGATCGATGCGGCGGGTATTGAAGGTGCTGGCACGGCGAATGATTCCATGAACTTCGTACCCCTTCGAGAGGAGTAATTCGGCCAAATATGAACCGTCCTGGCCAGTAATGCCAGTGATCAATGCTTTTTTCATGCGTAACTCCTTGATTGTTTTCTGGTCAACTCTGAGATCAGTGTACAACCATGTGATTGGTCATCACGGATGTCAATTATAGTATAAAAAGCTGTGAAAAAGGCTGCCGAATCAGGCAGCCTTCCACTTAAAACCGAACCATTACTTTTCGTGAAGGATTATTTTTTGTGAAAAACAATCGCTTTATTTTCCTCATCCATATCCACGATCACGGTATCACCTTCAGTAAACTCGCCTGACAGGAGGCTGACCGAAAGCGGGGATTCAACATACTTCTGCAGCGCTCTTTTCAACGGCCGCGCACCAAAGGAAGGATCATATCCCACACTTGCCAGCCATTCCCGGGCTTTCTGGGTGAGCTCGACCTTCAATCCGTGCTCTTCAAGCCGTGAACGAACCTCTTTCATTTGCAGGTCGACGATCTCGAGCATTTGTTCCGTCGTAAGCGGTGAGAACATGATAATCTCGTCGATACGGTTCAGGAACTCGGGTCTGAAAGTGCTCTTCAGCGATTTTTCGATCTTTTCATGCGCCTGGCGTTCCTCATCGTTGTCCGTTTTCTGCAGGAATCCGAGCGTTCCACCCTGGCGTACGAATTCGGTTCCGAGGTTGCTGGTCATGATCAACACTGTGTTACGGAAGTCAACTACCCGACCCTGACCATCTGTCAACCTTCCGTCATCGAGGATTTGCAGCAGTGCGTTCCAGACTTCGGGGTGAGCTTTTTCGATCTCATCAAACAAAACTACGCGGTATGGACGGCGGCGGACAGCTTCAGTTAATTGGCCACCTTCCTCGTAACCTACGTATCCTGGAGGTGCACCGAACAGGCGTGATACGGTATGCTGTTCGCGGTATTCACTCATGTCCAAACGGACAAGGGCATCTTCATCGTCGAAGAGAAATTCAGCCAGTGCCTTGGCAAGCTCGGTTTTTCCAACACCTGAAGGCCCGATGAAGATGAAGGACCCGATCGGCCGGCGCGGATCTTTCAACCCGGAACGCGCACGGCGGATGGCGTCGGCGATTGCGTGAATGGCTTCTTGCTGGCCGATAATGCGTTCATGCAGACGGTCTTCCATCTGGAGCAACTTTTGGGATTCAGCCTCCATCATTTGACTCACAGGAATTCCTGTCCACTGTGCCAGCACCTGAGCGATGTCATCCACGTCAACAACTTCATCCAGTTTATGTTCTGCTTCCCACTGGTCGCGTTTTTCGTTGTATTCTTCTTCCTTGCGCAGCCTTTCAGCTTTCATGCGTGCAGCGCGTTCGTAATCACGTTCAACGCCAGCCTGTTCCTCTTCAGCCCGTAAACGATCGACCTCGGATTTCATGTTTTTCAATTCAGGCGGCATGGAATACAACGCAACACGCAATTTGGCTGCAGCTTCATCCATCAAGTCGATGGCTTTATCCGGCAAGTGTCGGTCAGTTACATAACGTGCACTCAACTTGACGGCCGCAGAAAGTGCTTCATCCGAAAAATGTACTTTGTGATGCGCCTCGTAACGGTCGCGCAATCCCATCAGCATTTTTAAAGTATCTTCAGAAGATGGTTCTTCCACGAAAACGGGTGCAAATCGGCGTGCAAGCGCGGCGTCTTTTTCGATATGTTTCTGGTATTCATCCAGGGTGGTGGCGCCAATACACTGAAGTTCGCCGCGTGAGAGGGCTGGCTTCAGCATGTTGGAAGCGTCCATGGCTCCCTGGGCTGCACCAGCACCGACAACGGTATGCAATTCATCAATAAAGAGAATGATCTCGCCCGCGGAACGCTGAACTTCTTCGATGGAGGCTTTCAACCTTTCTTCGAATTCACCGCGGAAACGGGAACCTGCGATCATGGCACCCAAGTCAAGGGAGATCACCCGTTTACCCATGAGGATTTCCGGCACATCATTCGAGGCGATTTTTTGAGCAAGGCCTTCCACGATGGCCGTCTTGCCAACACCGGCTTCGCCGATCAATACCGGGTTGTTCTTGGTGCGGCGGGAAAGGATCTGCATCACGCGCAAAATTTCGGTATCACGTCCGATGACGGGATCCAGTTTTCCTTCACGGGCACGCTGCGTCAAATCGCGGGAGTATTTCTCCAGCGTGCGATAGCGGGTTTCAGCCTGGGGGTCGGTGACCCTCTGACCGCCGCGCAGCTGCATAATTGCTTCTGAAACACGCTCCTTGGTGATTCCGGTGGTTTCCAGCAGGCGTGAAGCAGGGGTGTTCTTTTCACTAAGAATGGCCAGAAACAGGTGTTCCGTCGAAATATACTCGTCCTTAAACCGGCTGGCTTCTTCATTTGCCAGATCAATAATCCGTTTCACGCGCGGGGTGATAAAAATTTGTCCGGCTCCGCCGCCAAAAATGCTGGCCTTGGGGCTGGTTTTCAAGATGTAGTCAAGGCGTTCTGCAAGGATCTGGGGATCGACCTTGAGAATTTCAAGGATTTGCGGAACGACTCCCTGTGGTTGTTCAATCAAAGCCAGGAGGATGTGTTCAGTGTCAATTTGGTTGTGGCCATAACGCTGGATGATCTCAGCGGCACGTTGTGCGGCCTCCTGTGCTCTTTCAGTAAAACGATCAAATCGCATCATATCATGCTCCAATACTCGAGACTATGTTTAGTGATGATTATAGCATTTAGCATATCAGAGATTTCAATGATTTATGTTAGAACCGTGTCAAAGCCGATCATTGTTTTTCGAAAACAATTTTGCCCTGAACGATCGTTTTACTTACTTGCAAGTTTGAGTCCAGAAGCGCAAGATCAGCGTGCATTCCTGCACGGATCGCCCCCTTTGTCTTTTCCAGGTTAATCGCGGCTGCAGCATTTCTGGATGAACATACCCAGCAGTCTTCGACAGGAATTTCCGTGACCTCAACCAGGTTCTGTAGTGCTTGATCCATGGTCAGGAGAGAACCGGCAAGCGTGCCGTCTTTGAGCCGGGCTTCGCCGCCGGTATAGATTACTTTTTGCCCTTGGATGAAGAAAGTACCGTCCGGCATACCCGCTCCAGAGGTGGAATCTGTGACCAGGATCACTTTCTGCAATCCCTTGGCTTTGACCAGCAGCCTGATGGTGGCAGGATGGACATGGATCTTGTCTGCGATCAATTCGCAGGAGAGTTCCTGGATTTCCAAAGCCGCGCCAACTGCGCCAGGTTCGCGGTGAGTGAACCCCCGCATACCGTTGAACGTGTGGGTCGTCTGCCGGACTCCCAATTCCACTGCAGACTTCATATCAGCGTAAGTTGCATCGGTATGCCCGGCTGAGATTCTGATTCCACGCTGTGCACATTCTTTAATCAACCAGCGGTTTTCGTCAATTTCAGGAGCCAGGGTTATCTGACGAATGAGACCGGAATCGAGATACTGCATCACTTCAGATTCTTCCGCAGGCCGAATGTCCTTGGGGCTTTGCGCTCCGGCGCGAGTGGGATTGATAAATGGTCCTTCGAGGTGAATACCAAGAATGAGGGCGCCTTTTTCTCTTCCGATCACCTGTTTTACAGTCTCGATGGCATCGATGATTTGCTGCCGGGAGGCTGACCAGGTGGTTACCAGAAAACCCGTCACACCGTGGGTGGCAAGGAATTGCGAAACGATCTGTAATCCTTCGGGATTGGCTCCAATGAAATCGACGCCAGCAGCTCCGTGCGTGTGCAGATCGATAAACCCAGGCAAGAGCCGGTTATGAGAGCATTCAATTATATTATTGGATGTTTGCTGGATGTCTTTTGGAGGTTCACCTACTCCGTACGTAGAAATCCGTTTTCCGGTAATTAAAAGCCATCCGTCATCCACGGGATGTCTTGTTCCAACGATCCGGACATGGTTGAGCAGAATTGTATCGGATTTCATCTCGCTCCATGAGTATTGTAGCGATACCCGTGACACATGTCAACAAACATGTCAATTTCCCTTGATTGACTGGCTGGTGTAAAATAACGGAATGGTTCCCGTACGATTTGATTCCCATATACGAGCTATTGAATTACGCAGAGATTTGGCTTCGGTTGCGGATTTGATTGACCTGTGTTTTGCTGACCACATGGATGCTGAAGGCAGGGATTATATTCGCCATGTACGGCAGATCGCGCGCGGATTGGGGAATTTCTTTGCCGAAGGAACAACGCCTGAAAATTCACAATTACCGTTTCACGGTTATTTATGGGAAGAGAACGGGATGATCGTTGGCAACCTGACCTTAATCCAGGTGCGGAAAATTGATCGAAGAACGTACCTGATCGCAAATGTCGCGGTTCACCCGGATTGGCGCGGACGCGGGATCGGCCGGCAATTAACCGAACGGGCGATCGCACACGTCCGGGCACATGAAGGACAAAAGATTCACCTTCAGGTGCGGGCGGATAATCCTTCAGCCATTCATATTTACCAGGAATTGGGATTCGAAGAGATGACAAGACGGACCACATGGATTCCAGCAAAAGACCATGCTATGAATATCGTACCTGGGCGTGACGTGCAGGTGACAAAGCGCAGGCGTGAGGAATGGCCGCAGCAGAAGGAGTGGTTGAGAGATATATATCCATACAGCCTGACCTGGAATCTGCCCTTCAGCATGGAACGGCTGATCCCCGGATTTTGGAATTGGCTCCATATCTTCCTAAATGGTGGAAACCTCCGTGGGTGGTCGGCATTAATAAACAATCGAAATATTGGAACTGCAGTGTGGGAGAGCGGTTTTTCTGGGTGTGATTACGTATGGTTGGGTGCTGCCGCTGACCATGAAGACGAGGTCATCGCTTCCCTGGTTCCAACAGCACTACGTACAGTGAAGCGCCCTGACCGTATTAACATCAATTATCCTGCAGGTCGTGCAATAAGCGCGTTCCGCGAAGCAGGGATGGTTGAGGAGCATACGTTGATCTGGATGATCAAAACGATATTACCGAATGACGGTATAGATCGATAGGGTGAAACTTAATCTGTTTCTCAACGTATGTAGTAAAGAAAGGAAAAATGAATGAGAACTCTACTAAAGATATTAATTAACGCTGGAGCTCTATATTTTGCCGTGTGGATCCTGAGTCCGCATATTGTGATGCAGAATAACGCGTGGTATGCCTACATCGTTCTGGGGTTGATATTTGGAGTGGTGAATGCCATTATCAAACCGGTCGTTATGTTTGCCAGTTGTCCATTGATCATCCTTACCCTTGGATTGGGCACACTGGTGGTCAACACACTACTCTTCATGCTTTCAGGCTGGCTGGGGAGCGTCATCAATATCGGATTTACAATCCCGGAAAATCCGTTCATGTATGCCTTCCTTGGAGCTTTGATTGTCAGCCTGGTCAGTTTTATTCTCAGTAGAATATTCGACAAGAAGAAATAACAGAATTACTTAATAGAGAGAATCCGGCGCCCTGGTAAGTAAGGGGCGCCGGTTTTTGATGATTATTCGGAGGTAGCTGAGATCCAGAGCAGCAGTTGGGGATCCCAGATAAAGACTGTGGAACCGTCCTCGGATTTCAGGATCCACTGACCGGCCTCATTCATTAAGGGTGATGTGCTCCCAGGCAGCAGTGCAGTGATTTCATCAGGTACGATAGGCTGCCATTCTTTGTCATCGTAACTTAACTGGTAGACTGGCTGTTTTAGTGAGTTTTCTACCATTCCACTTTCGGGATTATAAGTTAAGCCATCTGCACCCAATGGCAACTCGGGAATTCCAGGTTCGAGAATTTCGCCTGCGGTTGGCAGAGTGAAGCGCAAAGCAAAGTTGTTTTCTGCATCGGAGACCCAAACCTTACCTTCGGCGTCAACCGCGATCCCGCTTGGTGAGCCAAACCCATCGATTCCTGAACTCGCATTCCCCCAACTGCGGATGATGTTTCCATCATTGTCGAATTCAAGGATACGGTAAGCGTCGGGATCAGTTACAAAGATATTTCCAGAAGCATCGAGGGCGAGGAAGGGTTTATTGGTCACTGATTGGCCATACCAGCCAGAAATTTCCCATCCACGCAGGTACTGGTAGGTATCTGTAGTAATTGGTTCAAAGATCTGGATGCGTTGATTCCAGGTGTCAGCCACATAGACAAATCCTTCATCGTCCACAGCGATTCCTACCGGTTCATCCAATTCACCAGGATTGATACCGTTGACTCCGAATTGAGTAATGTATTTGCCGTCGCTATCAAATATCACAACCCTGTTATTACCGGTATCTGTAATATAAACATTACTGTTTTGATCGACAGCAATCCCGCGCGGACCCCAGAACCTGGTTTCAGTTTCTGCCAATCCGGGTTCACCCCACATGCTGATGAATTCACCATCTTCGGTGAACTTTTGAATCCTGTGGTTCCAGGTGTCGGCAACGAAGACTGTTCCATCCTGTGCCACTGCAATCCCCCATGGTTCGTTGAAGGTCCCTGCGGGGGCATTGCCGGTATCAACGCTGGCATATGTTCCCCAACTGAGAAGGAACTTCCCATCGGAAGCGAATTTTTGGATGCGATTGTTGCGTGAATCGGCAACATAAATTGATCCATCGGGTCCGGTTGCGATGCCGTGCGGGGTATTGAATTGACTTTGTTCCGTGCCAACTGAACCGATCATCTGATCAGGCAACAGGTCGATGTATTTCCCTTCATAGGGATCCACGGTTGTAACGCCTGTGGTTACCGGAACAGTACCGTATTCCCACATTTGATTGACGATATCTTTCTTGATGAAGAGGTAAATATCTGCGGAAGGGTTCCAGGTTTCGAGGGTTAAACCGCTGTTGTTTGTAACAGATGCGTACAAACTGTAATCCTTGTTGAACCAGATGTTGAAGATAGCCTGTCTCATTTGCGGATTTGTCAAATCAGCCTTGAGACGCGACCACGTCATATTGAAATATTCCTGCATTGGCCACACCAGGCGCTTATACTTGATCTGAACATAGGCGTCTTTCAAAATGGCTTGTGTTTTAGTCAGGTGTTCTGTATCAGAAATCACGATGGGATAATTTAATAAATCCCGGGTCAGATTATCCTGCAGCCATGTCTTATTGGGGTAATCGCGGAAATACCACCAGTAGGGGTAGAGAGCTTCTCCGATATAGGCGATCTTGACATCTTTACCGCCAACTGTGCGTTTTGAGATCTCCTCGATCTGTTCCAGGGCGTCTTTTGGTCCTCTGGCAGCATGTGCGTATACCAGGAATTCTTTTCCCGTATCGTAGTTAATGTAGCTTGCCTGAAATGCAGAACGTGCAGTAAGAATACTCAGCACGGCCAAGAAACCAATCGTCAGGAGTTTCATGATCTCCCCGGTTTTCCACTCCAGCAGCAGACGGTAAAGCCCCCAACCAGAAAGTACGGCAGCGATCAAGGAGAACAGGAAGGTACTGGTGGTCTTTAATTGTTCCAGCTCATTTCCGGCAAAGGGTTTGTTGGTGCCCATGAGGAATTCAATCAGCATGCCCACGCTGACCAGGAAAATCGGGAGCAATACAATGGTGAGGTAGCCTTTGTTGTTGGCGAGACGTTTGAAAGGTGCGGAATCGATCAGGTACCCGATGCCAAACCCGGCACTCAAGATCAACGGCAGGGTGATATGAACCGTGAGCCAGGGCATTTTTTCGCCAGCCAGGGTATAAGCGACAAGGCTCATCAATGACCAGTAGAGTAGAAGCAGAAGTACCGGCAGTTTGCGAGGATTTTCGTTGGTAATTGCATCAGTGTCTTCTACCTGGGGCAATTCAAGTTGTACGATTTCCGATTCAATATTGACCTGTCTGGCGGGAGAAATTCCAGGGATCGTTGATAGTAATTTGTGTTTCATTCCTACGATGAAAGCGATGACTGTGCCGATGGCAGGCAGATACTCGTACATTGGAACTTGAAGGAATGCAAAGTAGTACCAGGGTTGAGACCCGCGGTTGACTCCCTGCTGCGACAACCAGTATCCAAGAGAACCTACCAGGCCGGTAAAGAACCCCTGTCCATTAGTGAAGAAGGTGGTGTAAAACACGGTAAAGATGGTGTAGAAAATCGCCATGTTCTTCAACCAGAGCACCGGTTTCCATAAGAGGCCTACGGCAAGCGAGATCATCAGGGCAACACCCAGGAAGATCGAGGTGCGGATCAATCCTGGTTGTGTGTAGTCCAGAGGATCCCAGCCAAGGATGCTTATGGGGAATGCTATCAACTGGGGAAGGATCATGGTGATCGTCATTATTAGCAGATCAAAGGAACGTGTATTCCGAACGGTCTGCCATCCCAAACCTGAGAGCAGCTGAAAAACAGCCACCGCAAAAGCTATCACGGCCAAGCCAAGGCTGATTAGCATGCTACTGTGAAAGACTGCAGCGAATGAAGTATTAGTCCCGGTGCTGTTGTTCCCCGATTCCAAGACTGCCGAAGCTAATGCCACGGCGATGAAGAATAGCATGGCCATGGTTAGGATAATGAACATATCCCGCTTATGAGGGATTTTCCATTCCTTTTGCGTCATATCGCGTACAAAAATTACAGCCAGGAATATCAGCAGGATAGCGGTATAGATGAATGACGTTTCCTTCGTAACAAAATGAAGCGCCAACACAGCAGTGTATGCATACAGGTTCGACAATCTGCCGTTTTCAAGATACCGCAAAACGGTATACAACATCACGACGCCGAAAAATGCAACAAAAGCTTCGTTACGGGTGTAGCGACCATAGAAAAGCATGTATGGTGAAATCAGGAGCAAAAATCCTGCCACCAAAGAGCCGGTCTTCCCCAGGTAGCGTTTATATGCCACCAGGACAAACACAATGGTTGCTATGCTAAACAGGGCTGCAGGGATACGCGAAGAGACATCAGAATCACCGAATAGGAAATAGGAAGCTGCAAGGAGATGAAATTGGAGTGGTCCGTGGGTTACAGGGTCGTGTGAATAGCCGCGTCCTTGATACAGATCATAGGATGGTACGACGTGGTTTACCTCGTCATGGCTCATCACACGCAGGCCAACATTGTAGAAACGGCTCACAATAGCCGCGATGATGATCAAAATAATGAAAACGTGTTCAATGGTGAATTTTGGAAAAACGGAGTTTATCGGGCGGTCAAGCCAGGAGGATTTTTGATCAAGAGGGGAGGAATTGTTCATACCTGATTTATTTCCCTTTCGACGGAATGCGATATGGATGACTATACTTGAATCCAATCAAACTGGCAAGACAGCAGCAAATGCCTTGCCAGTAAAGATTCTTAATAAAAGATGTATTATTCCAGGTTGAAATAGTTGTAAACTGCCCGCGAAAGATCCGCAAACAACTTATTTGCTGAATCCCAGATAATTCCGTTGGTGTCATGGATGAAAATGGCAACGACGTAGTTTCCGCCAGGCGAATATACCAGGCCAACGTCTGCAACGGTGTGCATCATCTGGTCGGCTTCGGTTGCCCAGCCGTGTTTGTGGCCGATCTGGGTTCCGTCTGGAAGACCAGCCTCAAGGAGCACTCCATTGCGGTTCTGGGTAAGGTAACTGATCATCGATTTACATTCGCTCTGAGTGATTTCACCCGGGAATATCGCCACCAGGCTACCGCCGCCGGTTTGTGCACACTGGTAAATATCAACCAGCAACATACCAATCTCGGTGGGGGTGGTCTGGTTATACAGGTCAGGATCGGTATTGATGTCGGTGCGTGAATTTGCCGGGGTAACAACCGGCCCGGTAAGCAAGGGAGCTCCAGCATAGAACATGCCGTCGAGGAAAGTGCTCTTGAGCCCCAGTGCTTTTACGGTTTTTGTCACTTCGAGAGGTCCAAGCGTTGGATCAAGGACAAGCTGCATGAGTTTGTCTGTTGCTGTGTTTTCCGATTCTGCAATCATGTCGTGGAGCGCATCGGCAATTTCCTGGTTCATCGGTTCCTCGGTATGCTGGTAAATGGAAATCATGATTGGAATCTTGATCGTACTTACCGCAGTAAAGGCAATACCTGGATCCAATGCTTCACCAATACGGTAGGCTACCTGCATATCGTTCCCCGATTCAAGGTCCTGCAGATAAATTTCTACTTCACCGGTGAATCCATTGACATCAACGATTTGTTGTAACAGCACATGAAGCACATCCATGGAGGGACGTGTAGATGAACCCTGTGATACAGAGAGATTGACGATCCTGGCTGTTGGAGATTTTAGGGCTGCTGAAACCAAATTTACCGATCGGTCGATATCCAGGATGTGACCCGGATCGCCCTGTTCGAAAGTGGAACTGCCTGCTATCGGGACATACGAGGACGATGAAACATCATAACGAGGGGCAATCTCATTCGTTAGATAATCCCTTATCCTCTCTTCATCGATCTTTGCCCGCAGGGGAATATCTGGAGCTTCGGGTAACTGGTTGAACAGATAATTGAAGAAAGAGGTCCAGAATGGTTGAGAAACACGTGCCTGATCGGCAGCAGTCATCATGGAAGTGATATCAAGAGAAAATCCAAGGGAAGCGGGTTTTACCTGTATCACGCTATCCTGATAATGTAATTCGATGGGCATTGAATAAGCCTGGTCGAGACCAGTCACTTCAACACCGGCGATCGTTGTGCCGGTGGAAAAGGTGGAACGCAAGCGGCTGAAAACAACCAGCTGAAAGATCAGTAATGCACCGGCGGATACGATCAGGCCCAGCGAAATCCAACGTAATAATGTTAACTTGCCAACTCTTTTCATCTAAACCTCTGATCGCATCAAATTTTACCAGAAATCCTACACCCATTTTGTGAAGAAAAGGTCACTTATTTCCATTCAGTTTGGATATACTTAATGCATGACTTTTACGGAAGAACGAATCGTGGGATTTCTGCACAGCAGTTTTCCTTTCAACCTGCTGGATGAATCCGAGCTGCAAAGGATTGTTCCTCTGTTTGGAAGAGTCAAACTGCCAGCTAAAACAGTTATCTACAGGCAGGGAGACATTCCTGATCATTTTTACCTGATCCTCTCTGGAAATGTTCTCGCAACCCTTCCCGGCAAACAAGTAAAAGAGAAAAACTGGAGAATGCAGCCAGGAGATACCCTGGGCGGTGAAGTATTACGCACGAACTTATACCGTCTCATGGATACAGTTTGTGAAACCGATGTCGAGCTGCTGCGGATCGATCAGGCCGCATTGCAGGAATTATGTAAGGAAATACCTGTTCTTGATGACGCACTAAGGCTAACCATGCAAACCTTCCTGTTGCGGCGAAAACTGGACCTTCCGTGGTTGGGTAAAGAAGAAAAAGTCAACCTCATCTCTCGCCGGCACCCGTTTTTTCTCTTTTTTAGGATCATTTTGTTTTGTGGTATTGGCCTGGCCGCGTTTGGATTGTTCCTATCGCTGGCTTTTACTGCGAAAGGTTTCCTGATTGGGGTATTCATCCTGGCACTTCTGGCATTACTGCTTGGAGGGGTCATGGCAGCGTGGGCTGCGCTTGAATGGACCAATGACTACTTCATCATCACCCGCGATCGCGTATTGGTGCAGAAAAAATTGATTGGTTTCTTTGATAGCCGGCAGGAATCACCATTGTCAGCCATATTATCAACCGGATTGGATACTTCGTTTATTGGCCGGATGATTGGTTATGGAGCCATTAATTTACGTTCATATACCGGGAACTTGCGATTTAAAAATCTTCCATCGGTTCATTTGATCTACGAGCTTCTGGAAAATCTACGCCACCGCACTGACAAGGAAAATCGTTCTCAGAATCAAGATGACATGCGTGAGGTGCTTCAGCAGCGCTTGGGAGGGGGGACACCTCCTCTTCATCCAACTCGGGAAGGAGAGTCTGATACCTTTCATATGGCGATGTATCAATCAGGTTCCCTGCTGGACCTTGCAGCCCGCTTCTTTGGTTTGCGGCATGCCAAAGAAGGGTCAGTGGTTTACCGTACCCACTGGTGGATACTCTTGAAAAAGACAGCCATTCCAGGATTGCTGTTGGCCGGGGTTATCTTCCTGGTGGTGTTGAAACTCATCGGATTCATGCCGTTGGTTTCGGAAACATTGATCTACACGCTGGCTCTCCTCCTGGCAATAGGAGCGTGGGGATGGTGGTTATATCAGTATATTGATTGGCATAATGATATTTACGTCGTCACTCCGGATCAGCTCGTGGATATCAGCCGCCGGCCTCTGGGAAGTGAACAGCGGCGTTCCGCGCCTATCAAGAATATTCAGACGGTTGAATTCACGCGCAAGGGAATCATCGGGCTGGTATTGAATTACGGAACAGTACGTATTCAAATTGGAAATGAAGAATTGACTTTCGATAATGTCTATGATCCAGCTTCCATCCAGGCTGAGATCTTTGCCCAATTCAAAAGAAACAGTGAGAAACTCAAGCGGCTTGAACAACAAAAAATGGCTGATTGGATTTCTGCTTATGATCAGATTAAGAGAGGAAATACTCACCCCTCGAATTCAGACGGCAGGGATAAAAACGGGTAAAATACTGCTGCGTGTTTAATGCATAGAAAGGATAGTGAATGGCCATTCTGGAAATTACAACTGTACCCGATCCGATCCTGCGGAAGAAGGCTCACAAAGTAACTGAATTCGGCAAGGAGTTTCAGGAATTGGTAAAAAACATGGTTGAAACCATGCGCGAGGCACCTGGTGTAGGGCTGGCAGCACCTCAGGTGTCGGTTCCGCTGCGGCTGATTGTTATTGAATATGGTGACGAGGAAAATGAAGAGATTCCACCAAAACTTTATGTGTTGGCGAATCCCGAAATTACATCAGCATCTGAAGAAAAAGTTATTGGCATCGAAGGTTGCCTTTCTGTTCCAGACCTGGTCGGAGAAGTAGAGCGTCATCAATCGGTTTCAGTCAAAGGGTTGAACCGCCACGGCAAGCCTGTAAAAATTAACGCCGAGGGATGGCTGGCTCGGATCTTTCAACATGAGATGGATCACCTTGACGGAGTGGTGTACACCGATCGCGCCAGTAACGTGTGGAAGCCAAAACCAGAGGATGAGGCCCCCCTCGATTAACATATGTACCTGACTCACCTGTCGCTGACGAATTTTCGGCTCTTTTCCCGCCTGGATATGGATGTTCCCCGGCGGATTCTCTTGCTGATGGGTGACAATGCTCAGGGAAAGACCTCGCTATTGGAGGCGGTTTACTTCCTGGCAACCTTTTCCTCCTTCCATGCCCAGAATGACAGACAACTGCTCAATTTTCTCTCGTCCAAAGAAAAACTTGCTGTAGCTCGTTTGGTGGCTCAATACCAGCGCGGAGACCGTTCTCACCGCCTGGAAGTGAGGTTGATCCAGGATTCCAACGGCAACGGCGGTTCACGCTTGCGCAAGGAAGTCCTGCTGGACGGGGTCAAGACGCCTCCCAACCAGGTGATCGGACATTTCAATGCTGTCATCTTTCTTCCGCAAATGACACGGATTCTAGAGGGCGGACCGGAAGACCGACGGCGTTATCTTAACCTGGCCATTGCGCAATCCGATCCTGCATATACCAAGGCGTTGTCAGAGTACAACCAGGCACTGACACAGCGCAATGCGCTGTTGAAACTATTACAGGAACGAGGCGGAGATACAAGTCAGCTGGCGTATTGGGATGAAGTGATCGCTTCGCGCGGAGCCATCATTATCAATGCCCGTATCACGGCCATCCAGGAATTGGAACAATTGTCCGTGCGCATCCATGAGAAGTTGACCCAATCTGCGGAAGTGATCCGATTAATATATCAACCTTCTTATGATCCCATACCCGCGCCGCAGGGTCAGTTTGCTTTGCCCATCCAGGTTCAGGTCCAGCGGAATGGTTTTACTCTGGAAAAATTGAAACAGGGTTTTCTGGAAAAATTGACTGAGGTGAGGGGGGAAGAGATTGCCCGCGGTATAACCACCATCGGGCCGCACAGGGATGAGATGCGGATTCAATGCAACGGAATCGATCTTACTGATTTTGGTTCGCGCGGACAACTTCGGACTGCAATTCTTTCATTAAAATTGGCTGAAGTGGACTGGCTAAAGCAACATACAGGTCAATGGCCGGTTTTGCTGCTCGACGAGACCCTGGCAGAATTAGATACCAGCAGACGGGCACTGCTGCTCGAGTATGTTCAGGGAGCTGAGCAGGCAATGCTGACCACAACTGATATGGATCTGTTCCCCAAGGATTTTATTAGCAAATGTGAACGCTGGAAGGTTAGCAGCGGCAATATTGACAAGATCATTGAAACGAATTAATTAGAGGGGTTTTTTCGAGGGCAGGCCAGCACGGCGGGGATATTGCCTGGGCGTGGCAGCTATTTTATCCATGATGACCAGAAAACGTTCTTCTGCGATACCAGGAAGGACGACAGAGGTAATTTTTCTCAGGTTACCGCCCAGGATACGCACCGCCTTTTCAGCCGATTGAACCTCTGCATGGGCACTTTCCCCTTTTTGCGCCAGGATTGCACCACCAACGCGCACCAGGGGCAGCAGGTATTCAGCCAGTACGGGCATCGATGCCACCGCCCGGGCAACTGCCCAGTCATATTTTTCACGGTAAACCGGGTTTTGTCCAAGGTCTTCTGCGCGCGCCGTGATCACTTCTACATTTTCCAATTGCAGTGTGTCGGCAATATGGCGGCAAAAAGTGGCTTTTTTCCCCACTGATTCCACAAGTGTCAGGTTCATGGCCGGCAAGAGAATTTTGAGCGGGATCCCTGGAAACCCGGCACCAGTACCAATGTCAATCAAGCGCAGGGGAGCGGGCGGTTTTAATTCAGATAAAAGACTGAGAGAATCCAGGAAGTGCTTGGTGCGAATCCCTTCGGGGTCGCGTATGGCTGTCAGGTTAAACTTCTCGTTCCAGATCAACAGCTCACTTTCATATTTCGTGAACAACTTGATCTGGCCGGGGGACAAGCGAATTCCAGTAATGTTCAATACATCCGTGGTGAATTTTTCCATGACGAGTGAATTATACCTAAACAATGTGGTGTGCAAAGATTATTTTATTGACTAGACAACAATTCATTTTTCCAAACCCCTTGACTATTTAGGAATCACTTGCTAAAATTTATTTGTTAAATCTTTTAGAAAGGAGCGCATGCATATGGTTTACAGCAACACCTTCATGATCAAGTTCCACAGCCTCTGCAGTAGCGGTGGTGCTGTTAATCCTTGTCGTAATGCGCCCATACCAAAGTAAAGATTTTTTTTGAGATCAACGGTCACGGGTGTGTTACAAAACCCGTGACCGTTTTTTGTTAATAATCTGATTTCGAGTCAACAAGGAAGGAGGGGAAATGGTCGCGATTGATGAAAAAAGTGAAGTGGGTGGTAGACCGTTCTAGGTCAATTGTAGCAAGCAAGACGTTGTTGTTCGTGAAGGAAGGGAAGGAGGCCGAAAATGTTGGATACATTGATGACTATCGGCGCATATCGAGTTTCATATTTCAATAATTCCCTGAACGTGAATTCATTGGCGTTCGGATTCTATATCCGCGGCGAGAAAATGGCACAAGACGCCTACAGCCGCGACGCAAAGAATCAGCTGTATGCAGGTTTGATGTTGATTCAGAGTAAACTGCAGATGCATAACCTGCGCGGCATTTACGTTGATGTGGATTCACTGGAGAATTTGCAAAGGCCTGCGTATGTTCAGCTCAAGCGCGATCTGATCAGCGGGTACTTCCAGCGCGTATTCGTGCTCGACGAATCCGCACTGCTGGGAACACGCCCTGCGGAAAATGATCTGCATGAAGTTTTTGACTTGTGCGGTGGGTTTGAGCTTCTCGTATGCCGTGACGGCGAATGTGCACCCGTGAAATTACCCTGGCAAAAATAAAAGTGGAATTACTTTGGAGGAAACATGAACAATCAGCCACTTTTTCAAGGAAACATGATTCAACTGACGGCAGTCGATCCAGAAAAGGATGCCGCCCTGATATCAAGCTGGACGACATCACCGGAGTTCGTCAAGCGCTACTTTGACGGTATCTTTCGGACGTACACCACCGCCGAAGTGAAAAAATTATTCAAAGAGAAGCTGAAAAAAGCAGATGAATCCAGGCAGGATTATTATTTCGCGATTCGTGAAAATGAAGATGAAAAGATGGTTGGCTTGCTCCATTTTGGATGGATCATGCTATCCAACCAATCTGCCTGGTTCAACATGTATTTTTCAAGCCTTGAGGATTTTGAAAAATACAGCAGCGAAGTGCTAAAAATGGCGCTGCGGTATGGTTTCATGGAACTCAGCCTGCACCGGTTATGCCTAACGCTCCCTTCCTATGATGAGGATAACATCTTGTTGTATGAGAAGGCAGGATTTCTAAGAGAGACACAAAGCCGTCAGGCTGTGTTCCACAACGGAAGGTTCTATGATCTATTAACCTATGGAATCTTGCGTAGCGAATGGAAAAAACTTCAAATGGAGGGTCAATTATGAGCGACATTTTCTTCAGGGGAAAACTTGTCAATCTGGTCCCCATGGATTTAGAGAAAGATCCTGAACTCTGTTCAAAATGGGATCGCGATAGTGAATTTAAGCGCCAATTTGACGTTGTTCCAGCAGTCATGTACTCGCCTGTGATCAGCAAAGAATGGTTCGAAGCTGCCCTGGGTAACGGAGCAGAAATGATGATCCAATCCGCAGAAGATGGAAAGGTGATCGGGATTATCGAACTGGATGGTTTCGATTGGGCAGCCAGGAGCGCCTGGGTCGGAATCGGGATTGGTGAAGCTGATTACCGTGGAAAAGGATACGGTACTGAAGCCATGCAGCTAATCCTGAAATATGCTTTCCAGGGTTTGAATCTGAACCGGGTGAACTTAAACGTGTTTTCGTTCAATAAAAGGGCGATCCGCTCATACGAGAAATGCGGATTCGTTTACGAGGGCACCCAGCGTGAAGTGATTTATAAAGAGGATCAGCGCTGGGATGTGATCGATATGGGTATCCTGCGTTCAGAGTGGGAAGAAAGACTGCTTATCCAGGAAAGGGAACTAGAGGAAGTACTCCAAGCAGCATAATAGGGAGACGGGCTGATTGGGCAACTATTCAGCCCTCTCCTACATGTTATACTACCCTGATGGAAAATCTGCCTGAGGCGATCGTCATACGTTCAACTGCACCCATCAAGATTGGCGTGGTAGCGGATACCCACATACCGGATAGGGTTAATTGCCTTCATCCGAACTTGCTGGCTGAGTTACGAAGCAGAAAAGTGGATTACATCTTCCATACGGGAGATCTTTCACAAAGAAATGTAATCGATGATCTTCAAACTGTCGCACCAGTGTTTGCAGTGCGTGGGAACCGGGATTTCTTCTTGAGGAAGGAATTGACAAAGATCAAGATTTTTACCATCAACGGAGTCAGGATACTGTTAACGCACGGACATCTTTCTCCGCGGGTATATTGGATGGATAAAGTCTCGAATGTCTTGCATGGATATGAACTTGGGCGTTATGTGCACAGGTTATCCAGGGTTGACCCGCAGGCTCAAGTCTTTGTTTTTGGCCATACTCACCAGGCTGAGAATTCCCTGGTTCATGAAAAATTATTTTTTAATCCGGGGGGAAGCAGCGTGGGATCAGCGCCTGATTTTATGATTTCGTATGGTATCCTTCGAATCGATCAAGATGGTAAAGTGGAGAGGGAGATTATTCCGTTAACTGGAGCTGTGGTAAAATTTAGAAGATGGGAAAATGGGGAATCTCGTCATCTTAGGGAAAATAATCATTCTTGACCATATACAAATACCTTGTTATAATGCAAGTTTGCGCATCCCTGCTCGATTTTGGCCAGGGAGATATTATATTGTTATTGCCAGGTTTGTAATTAGGAGAAACCAATGGCTTCTTTGTTAAACACCAAATCGTATGCTCGAATCCCCGTTATCTTTGATTTGCCCGATCTCATCGAAGTTCAGCTGGAATCATTCCGCCGGCTAAAAGAAGAGGGTTTGGGCGACCTGTTCCATGAAATTTCGCCGATTGAATCATATAACAAAGGAATGAAACTGTATTTTCCAAGCCGAACCCCAGAGTCAAAGCAGTGGAATCTTAAATACTGGTTCGAGCCCCCGAAGCACAGTATGGAAGAATGTGTGGAACGCGACCTGACGTATTCCAGCCCATTATATGTTTCTGTCTTGCTGGCAGGTCCTGATGTTCCTGAGCCTGTAAAATCGGATATTTTCCTGGGAGATTTCCCGGAAATGACCGAAAAGGGCACATTCATTATTAACGGGACTGAACGCGTTGTTGTCTCCCAGTTGATCCGCTCACCAGGCGTGTATTTTGAAGCTCCTGTTGACCGGGCGACCGGTCATCGCTTAGCGATGGCGAAGCTGATCCCTGACCGCGGCGCATGGATGGAATTTGAAACCCGTAAGAATGATTATCTCATTCTGAAATTCAACCGCAAGCGCACGGTTCCGATCACGATCTTCCTGCGTGCATTGGCTGCAGTAGATGACCTGCTCCCTGGTGATTCCCCCATCAAGACCGGTTCTGACGAGGAATTAATTGCTCTGTTCAGTGACATCGATAACAATAATGACCGGCAATTTATTGCGTCAACGATTCACCAGGAACCAACTTGGGATTTGCAGCACGGACAGACTGTTGCGGAAGCCGCTTTGATCGAATTTTTCCGCCGTATGCGGCCTGGCGATCCGGCCAACCTTGAGAATGCCAAGCAGTTCTTCGAAGAACAGCTGTTCGACAGCCGCCACTACGATCTCGAAAAAGTCGGGCGCTATAAACTCAATCAAAAACTTGATCTTATGAGCCGCATTCCGGTTTCCCACCGAAGTGTGACCAAGTGGGACATCATCTACCTGATCAGGCGCATGATCCTCATTAATAATGAGATCGAAGACAAAGACGATATCGATCACCTGGGTAACCGCCGCGTCAAGACAAACGGTGAGTTGATCCAGAACAAATTACGCATTGGCCTGCGCCGCATGGAACGCGTGATCAAAGAACGCATGTCCATCCGTGACCAGGATCAAGTTTCACCCGTAAGCCTGATCAATATCCGACCGGTGGTAGCCGCACTGCGGGAGTTTTTCGGTTCATCCCAGCTCTCGCAATTCATGGATCAAACCAATCCGCTGGCTGAGTTACGCAGCAAACGTACACTTTCTGCGTTAGGTCCTGGTGGCTTGCGCCGTGAACGCGCCGGGTTTGATGTGCGTGATGTGCACCACTCGCATTATGGACGTATTTGCCCGATCGAGACTCCTGAAGGTCCGAACATTGGTTTGATCGGGCGTTTGGCGAGTTATGCACGGGTCAACGAGTATGGATTTATCGAAACGCCGTACCGCAAAGTTCTAAAGATGCTGTCTTGTGATGATCCGCGTCTTGAGGGACGGATGCTGCGCGAAACCCTGATTGATGAAAAAACAGGTGAAGTCATCGCCAAGGAAGGCGAACGCGTTACTGCCAGCATGCTTCCGGCGATCAAGAAAACCAAGAAAGCAAACGTTTTTGTCACACCGTTTGTAACGGAAGAAGTCGAATACCTCTCAGCAGATGCTGAAGATAAATATATGATCGCACAGGCAAACACTCCGATCGATGAGCGGTTTGAGTTTGCAGTCGATCAGATTTCGTGCCGTCACCACAGCGATTTTGTTCTCTCCAATTCTGAAGCTGTAAACTACATGGACGTATCACCGCACCAGGTAGTGGGTATCAGCGCTGCGTTGATTCCCTTCCTGGAGCATGATGATGCAAACCGAGCCCTCATGGGATCGAACATGCAAGCTCAGGCAGTCCCGCTGATCAATCCTGACAGTCCGTTGATTTCAACTGGCATGGAGAAGTATGCAGCCATTGACTCTGGCCAGGTGGTCATTGCTCATGAAGAAGGTGAAGTCCTCTCGGTAAATGGTCAGCAAATCACGCTGCGAACAACTGAAGGCACGATCAAGGAGTATCACCTGCGCAAATATCAGCGCTCAAACCAGAGTACCTGCATTGATCAGCGACCGGCTGTCACAAAAGGTCAACGTGTACACAAGGGAGATATCCTGGCGGATTCTTCCTCTACGGTCAACGGCAAGCTGGCTCTTGGACAGAACGTAGTCGTGGCTTTCCTTTCATGGGAAGGCGGCAATTTCGAAGATGCGATCTTGATCTCTGAACGGCTGGTACAGGCTGATAAGTTTACCTCCGTACATATCGAGAAATACGAAGTCGAAGCCCGCGATACCAAGCTGGGACCGGAAGAAATCACCCGAGATATTCCGAATGTTGGTGAAGATTCGATCAAAGACCTTGATGAACAAGGCATCATTCGGATCGGTGCCGAGGTTGGCCCAGGTGAAATCCTTGTTGGCAAGATCACTCCCAAAGGTGAAAAGGAATTAACTCCTGAAGAACGCCTGCTGAGAGCGATTTTCGGTGAAAAATCACGCGATGTAAAAGACACTTCATTACGTATGCCTCACGGCGAACGCGGGAAGGTCGTTGATGTCAAGGTATTCACCCGTGAAGACAATATTGATCTGTCAGCCGGTGTGGATATGATGGTGCGCGTTTCAGTTGCACAGCGCCGGAAGATTACGGCTGGAGATAAAATGGCCGGACGCCACGGGAACAAAGGTGTTGTTTCACGCGTGGTTCCAGTGGAAAACATGCCCTTCCTGGAAGACGGTACACCGGTGGATATCATTCTCAATCCGTTGGGTGTTCCCGGACGTATGAACATTGGACAGGTGCTTGAAACCCACCTGGGCTGGGCAGCAAAAGAACTTGGTTTTGAAGCCGTTACACCGGTATTCGATGGCGCCACAGAATTTGAAATCGAAGCTGAATTAGCCCGTGCCTGGCTGATGGATCTGGCGTGGAAAGAAGCCGGAATTGAAGCCTGGGAATGGGTGAATAACCTCGAACATGATCCTGAAGCGATAAAGGATGATGAAGAAGTGCGTTTGCTCTATCTCGAGCAAAAGTTAAGCGGAAAGTACGATATCAATCGTATGGCTACAGACACTTCATATGCACGCCAAATTACTCTTGAGAACTGGCTTGTTGAACATGATATTGATCCCCAGCCAATTTTGATCTTCAAAGAAAATATCATTAACATTGTTGATTCTCAAGAGGCAGATAACAAGGCGATCGATATCTGTCTCAAGGTTTGGCTTGAGAAATCCGGAGCCGACGTTTCGAAACTCAAAGATGATAAGATTCGCGAAACCGCTGAAAAATTCATGCGCGAAACGGGAACTCCGATGCCAATCCTGGGCAAGCAGATTCTGCGCGACGGCAAGTCTGGCCAACGTTATGATCAACCTGTGACCGTTGGTGTCATGACCATGCTCAAATTGCACCACCTGGTTGAGGATAAAGTGCATGCTCGTTCAACTGGACCTTACAGCCTTGTCACGCAGCAGCCTCTAGGAGGTAAAGCACAATTCGGTGGACAACGCTTCGGTGAAATGGAAGTGTGGGCACTGGAAGCTTATGGCGCCGCGTACACGCTGCAAGAAATGCTCACGGTCAAATCTGATGATGTACAGGGCCGTGTGAGTACGTATGAAGCAATTGTGAAGGGCGAGCAGATCGAAGATCCGTCGCTGCCTGCCTCGTTCCGTGTGTTAGTCAAGGAACTCCAGAGCCTTGGTCTTGCAGTGGAAGCCGTTATGGATTCCAAAGAGATCATTCGCTTCGGAAAAGATGAAGAAAAAGTAAGACCTCCTCGCATGGAGACCGGTTTGTTAGGCCTCGGCGATGAGCTGCAGGGACTGCTCTAGAAGTCAACGGAAGCACTGAAGAGGTGAGGGACAGGCAGGAGTTATTCTCTTGTCAAAGAAAACCCCTCATGATATAATTTTTCGCCGTTGCTCTAGTACGTGGTGATGTGTAAACCTCTGCCTTAAAAGGTAATTCGGTGAGGCCATCATTGCAGTCGATGGTCTCATCTTGTTTAGAAACTAATTTTGGAAGGCTATTTATTTACGGAGGCAAATAGACGTGCCAACAATCAACCAACTGATCCGAAAAGGTCGTGAGACCAAGAGAGCAAAAAGCAAAGCACCTGCTCTGCAATTTACTCTGAATTCCATGAAACAGCGCCGTTCTCGTCTTGAAAAAGGCGCCCCGCAAAAACGCGGAGTTTGCACGGTTGTCAGAACGATGACCCCTAAGAAACCTAACTCGGCGTTGCGCAAGATCGCTCGTGTTCGCTTGTCCAACGGTCTTGAAGTTACGGCATACATTCCCGGTGAAGGTCACCAGCTGCAAGAGCACTCTGTTGTGCTCGTCCGCGGCGGTCGTGTAAAAGATCTTCCTGGTGTCCGCTATCACATTGTTCGCGGAACCCTTGATACAACCGGTGTTGCCAAACGTTCACAGGGACGTTCAAAGTACGGTTCAAAGAAACCGAAAGCTTAAGTTTTCTAGATAACTGATGGAGTAGTTGAATGCGACGAACGAAACC
>ENA-UOYA01001175-UOYA01001175.1-activated-sludge-metagenome-genome-assembly--contig:-NODE-1175-length-29226-cov-10.713928_pt1 | contig 29226 bp, 29 predicted proteins | sample MGYA00238163_ERZ764804 | MGnify/ENA primary metagenome ERZ764804 (study PRJEB28919, sample SAMN05720223) | activated sludge metagenome | isolation source: Anaerobic digester | place: Hong Kong... | reverse complement strand
ACAAATGTTCCATTACCTTTACTTCCTGATGCCCTGCGGAACATCTGGAAAAGCGAGCTGGGAGGACAATACAGACGAAGTATGTAGGAATTAATTGTTGTTGATTTGCCTGCCTGCCGGGTAGGACACACCACAACGGATAAAAAACGAAGATAAAATACACTTTAAAATGGATTATCAATCAATGATGCAGGGCTTATATAATCAGATATTACTTAACAATCCATTGTTTGATATATCCAAATACCCAATAACACAAAGATTATCGGTATTTAATCAAAACCCACGAATAGTAAAATCTAATATCAAGTATCGAATGATGTCAGATAATCCCTTTTTCATAAAAGTTTGGGAACATAACGACTTACTAACTTTTGGGATTTATAAAGGTATGAGTATTGAGGATGTTTCTACAAATTTCCCGAAATACATAATTTATTGCGCATTAGAATTAGACAGTTTTGCAGTTAATCCATATTTTTTTCTTTCGAATAGTTCATATAAAAACTTGTCTCAATTTAATTTGGCAGCTGAACATAACTACATTAAATTAAACTTCTTAGGCGAATGGGAATATAATGAAGAATACTGTCAAGCCAAACATGATGATGAAATTAATCAAGATTGGCAATGTGAATATTGGGATGAACAATTGTTATCCTCTGCTAATGATGAAATTTGTGCAATAAACCATGACTCTGATGGTTTTTTTGAATGGTGTTTTCAAAACAATTAATAAATATTGTTTTTTCCCCTCGGTTCGTGTCACCACGAACCGAAACTATCACTATCTTTTGAACCTCACACAAAACGTTTATTTTTCCGCTAAACATCACCCCATGTTAAGCAATTCTATTTTCGAAAGCAAAAGAAACAGCCACGTTAAGATTGGCGAACTAATTTTTTGGACAGCAACAATAAATAGCTGGCAAAAATTGTTGACTGGTACTGCTTACAAAGACATAATTGTAAACTCCTTTACCTATTTAAGCGATAAAGGGCTAGTGGATGTTTTTGGATTTGTAATTATGCCTAATCACATTCATCTTATTTGGCGCGTAAATAAGTTAAACGGGAAAGAATATCCACATGCTTCGCTGTTGAAGTACACTGCGCATGCGCTTAAAAAATCACTAAAAGCAACAAACCCTTCTGCTTTAGCTTCTTATGCTGTTGACGCAAAGAATAAGCAATACGAGTTTTGGCAAAGAGACGCTTTGGCAATTCCATTATTGTCCAGAGAAATGGCGTATCAGAAACTCGAATATATTCACAACAACCCATTGGCTGAACATTGGCAACTCGCAACCCTACCAGAGGAATATTATTATTCAAGTGCCGGGTTTTATGAGCGTAATAGTTCGCCTTTTAGTTTCTTGAAAGATTTGAGAAATGAATTTTAGTATGTTTCGGTTCGTGGTGACACGAACCGAGGAAAAAATATACACATATGCAAACACACCAATTGGCGGGAGATATACTTTGCGATGCATTTTTCCATTATCCGTTAATGGTATATGCCTTTGAAGGGAAAACGGAGGATGTACGCAGCAAAGCGCTGCATCATCTTTATCGACACTGTGCTAAGGCTGCTGCTATGTATGGGGGAGTTGTGCTTACCCCTGATAAGCAAGGCGCATTAATTTGGCTATCCGGCAAACATTTTCCTTTAGGCATTCTTCGAGAAGCAAAATCGGGAATGGCCGGTATTCCCTTTAAAATAGGCGTAAAACCTACGCTACGCCTTATGCATCACGATAGTGTTCCTGAAGGATGGATTGCAAAAAATGCCGGAGAAAAAATGGGTTACATTTGGTGTTTAGGTGTAGCCGCCAACCAGCGCGGCAAAGGGTTAAGTAGGACATTGATTGACCAAAGTATTGCCGACATGCGTGCACAAGGCATCAATGCGTTTTGGTTAAAAACAGAGGATCCCAAAAATGTACTTATTTATCAAAAGCTTGGTTTTGACATTGTGTATGAAACTGTTGTGGAAAGCAGCGGGATAAAGAGTTGGGTTATGAAGAAATGAAATAGGATATATACTATCGCACGCTCAGTTCGTGACCCACAACCCGAAACCTCAATGTTGAAGGAAGGATAATGCCGCGTGAAGGATTGCAGCGGAAAGCCCACAGTGCCGCTGGAAGCGGTACGAGGACTTGCAGCGAAAAGCCTGACCGCAGTGCAACGGAGGACACGCCCATACTTGCGCAAATAATGTGCATGGCTTGTGGCAGGCTAACTTGTGTCTATTCAAAATATGCGCAAAAACGAAAACTCTGCTCCTTACCCACATGCAACCAAATGCCTCCTTCCGCGTATCATAGGAGAAACTAAAACATTAACCATGCGTGCAAAATATACGTTATCCATTGTTTCAATGCTATTGTTGCTAACGCTCACGCAATGCAAAAAGGAGAGCACTAGCACACAATTGCCTCCGAATGTAAGTCCATCGGCAAAAGAATATATCACCTTTAACGTAGAAGGCCTGTCGGGCTTAACCACCTTCACCTTCCAAGATGTAGATGGCTATGTGTTTACGGGCTATTACGATCGTTGCCCGTTATCCCCTACTTATGTTTTACATGAAGTAGAAAAACCAACAGATCCATACAACAACCCACGTTTTTCTATCTATTTAGGTACTGCCAAACAACCCACTAAGTTTAGCGATGGTGTAAAAGTACAACCCTATGCTGTGAATAGTTTGCAAGATGGTAATGCAGCCGTGAGCTTTTGCCACAACAATGTAAACGATGGAGGTCTTTGTGCCTCTACCATGAATACCACACCGGGCAATTATTTTGAAGTGGAGAAAATTGAAACGGAAGGTACTACCCAATATGCTGTTGGAAAATTCGGAATATACGCACACACTCCTTCACCGGGCAACACTGTTTATTTTTGGATGCGCGAAGGCCATTTCAGAATTAAAATATAACAGCATGGCAAAAGCTTTGGTTTCAAAGAGAAGACTTGGCTAAACGTTTGTTTTTTTAGGTAGTCATCAAAATTTAGGAAAACACAAGATTTGGTATGTGTTTAACCGAAATAAAGCAACAATGCCTTGTTTTCGTTATATCTTCATGAGGAAAGAGATAAAAAAGGACAGCAACAATTTTTTTCTTCGGTTCATGACGACACTAACCGAGGAAAATGCCGACTACACATTCAATTGCTGAAATCGTTCATCTTTCTGTAATAGTAAATGAATAACTGTTATTGTTTCTGCGGAACCGTTTATCCAAACATCATCAAAAGGCAGTTCTATTTTTACTTTAAAATAACCGGCAGTTGATTGTACGCCCAGTTCCCATATATCGTTGAATCTTTCTTCAAAAGGAGTAATCATTTCATCCTTTGGGTTTATACTTTTTAAGGCATCCCACAAAATGGAAGAAATGTAGTGATCCTCTTTTAGTTTAATATTGATACAAGTCGCTTTAGCGTCTGTGACAAAATAGTAATAGTAAAATTTCATACGCAATTAGCATTTACGAATACTCCAAAATATAATGTTCGCTTCCTCTATGCTTCAAAGCTCCGTTTGGTTGTCGATCAGAATAGGACACCGAAACAATAGTGTTGGTTGGCTGTTCCCCATTCCCAATGCTCACATATACGGAATCAGCGGTTTCCCAATGCAGGGTAACACTATCCTTAATTTGCTGCTTGATCAAATCAAATAGATGAATGTTTTTTCCTTGTTCGCGTGTAATAACCAATATGCAATCTTTAATCGAGCAAGTTCCCCATGTTTGAATTTCAGTAAAATGAGTGTTCAAAATTCTTTCTAAAATAAATCGACTATTATCTCCGTAATGAATACACTCAACACCTATTTTGCTATAATAATATATGCCGTCAAATGATGTAAAGTGTCCGGCCAAGTGGTAATGTCCTTCCTCCGTCAATACCTCTTCTTTACCCGTTTTCAAGTCAACACATATCACCTGCATGTGATTTGCAGATTCGGTGGAGTTAACTCGTGTTAGTACCATGCGGTCATAGCGGTCACTCACAAAATCTGTTCGGAAAAGGGAATCGAGAAATAGGGTTTCGCCTCCACTCCAAATTTGTTCTCCTGATTTACTGTTAACCGATACTTTGTAAAATTCAGGAGCATAAAACATGGCACTGTGAAAAATAATTTCCACCACATATTTTTCGGAAGTATATAGATGATGTGTATCATTTTTAATGTGAGCCGGACGTGAAAAACGAGACGTTAATTTATATCCGGATGGAAGAGATGATATTTTCATTAGGCATTACAATTTATGGGTCTTCCAAAGATTATTGAGCGAAGAACAAAGAAGCGTTGGATCTGTGTTTAAGAACGCTCCCCAAAAGCTCGATTCCCTTCCATCGATGGTTTCTATTATTAAATCTATGCTGGTGGAACTAGTCATGTTACCTGTATTAAACGTGCTTGTTTTTTCTATCCGAATATCCTTAACTTGATTCCATGGTACAAGATCGAGCTTGCTTGTCCAGATGCCTTCTTTAGTTGCGCGAATAATAACTTTTGTAAAAACCATTGCAGATAGCGAATTCATGCTCAATACAGTGCTTACACCTACAAGGATGAAAACATAATACAAGTATGGCGGCTGAATTTTTAATACAGAATTGACAATGCCAAAAACAATAAGGACAGCCATGTAAATGAAATAGTGCGCAGAACCGCCTCGTTTTACAATTAAGTCATTATTCATTTTATAGGTTTGAAGTAAATGGATTTAGTGCTATCATTTTTTAAGTATGGGTAGTAGATTGTATTCAACTACTTTTAATCTCTTGAAACAATTTTAGCACCCCTAATTTCCTACTAAAACTAATTCAAGATTATTGATATACAATATGGAGAATCAATCTTTTTTTAACTTAAATGAATCAAGTAATCATCGTAAAAGTATATCTGCGATTAGTTTCCGCCCTGACTTAGTCTAGAGAATATGCCAAACAATACAAATAGCTGATTTCCTAAAGACTAAAATTTGTCAAACAAAGCGGCATACTTAATTTTCGTAGTATCTTCATGCTGAACGAAAGCAATATAACATGGAAGCCACCGCTTACAAACCCATTCACAAACTCAACTTTATTGAATTGTGGAACGCAAAGAAAGATCGTTTTGCTTTGATGGCGAAATCGCCTACGAAATATCCCGATCTATTTGGTTTTAAAGTGCCCGGACGTGATGTGCTGGTGATCAACAATCACGAAATGGTGCAGCATATTATGGTGCGCAATATGCGTAATTATCAGAAAGACCATGGCTACAAAGTATTGTCGATATTGGTAGGTAACGGCCTTATCACCAATACCGACCATAGCAGTTGGCGCAGTCAGCGTACCTTATTGCAGCCGCCCTTTCACCGCGAGAGTTTACAAGGCATGTGCGATATTGTTGGCGATGCTACAACACAATTATTGCAACGCTGGAAAGCAAAAGAAGGAACGGAAATAAATTTCACGCACGAGATGGCGCGATTGACCATTGATATTGTGTGCAGAACCCTCTTCACTTCTAATGTTACCGAAGCGCAAGTGCAAATGGTTTGGGAGAGCCTCAATTACATGAATGCCATAGGCGCCAAAATGGCGATGAATCCTATGCACATTCCGTTTAAATATCCATTGCCGAGTTATGTCAAAGGACGAAAATATATTGCCGAACTGAATGCCATGATCTACGGCATTATTGGTAAACGAAAAAGCGAAGAAAATCCTCCTCACGATTTGCTGCAATTACTTATAGAAGCGAAGTATGAAGATGGCTCGTCTATGACCGATGAACAAATTCGTGATGAGGTAATGACGGTCTTTTTGGCCGGCCACGAAACCACCGTGAATGCGTTATCGTGGACATGGTATCTCTTAAAACAACACCCGGAAGAGGAACAAAAACTGTATGCTGAATCAAAGGCTTTCGAAACGGAAACGCCTAGCTTCAAGGATATTCCGAATCTGCGTTACGGTTATCAAGTGATGAACGAGGCTATGCGTATTTATCCTCCTGTAGCCGCCATCGGCAGAGCAGCCGTGGAGAGCGAAGAAGTGAACGGTTATTTCATCAAAGCAAGAACCATCACGCTCATCAATATTGCCGGACTTCATCATCATCCGGCTTATTGGGAAAATCCATTTACTTTTCAGCCCGAGCGTTTTGAAAACTTCAACATGAAAGGCGACAACCGCTTTATTTTTATGCCTTTTGGTGCTGGTCCGCACATTTGCATTGGCAATAATTTTGCGATGATGGAAATGCAACTCATTAATGCCATTCTTTCGGCAAGAGTAGATTTAGAATTAGTAAGCAAGAACATTAAGCCGGAACCTTTGATTACATTGAAGCCGGGCAATGGAGTGATAGTGAAGATTAAACATGTAAAGGGCTAGTTTTCAACTTCTCAATCACCTCGCAAAATACATACTAAGGGTACATTAAAAAGATAGCAAAGTTTTCTGATTATATTTGTGATGAAACTCAGATAAAAAGCAATACCCAGCCAGCAACTCTTTTTTAAATGGAACAGATAAAATATCGTTACTACGCTTTCCGCCTTTTTCAGCTTTCATTTCCATTGTTTTTCTTGCTTTTAGTATATCGCGCAATTCCATTACTGTTTATATCTGAAACTACTAAAGGTACTGTAGTAGAAATAGCATCTACAAAATATAGTTACAGTGGACGATACGGATCAAAAGGTAGGCTAAACATTAGAACTCCAATTATTAATTATGTTGTAAACGGCAGGAAGTATAGTACACTAGGAGGATATGATGCTCAGCTACTTGTTGGTGAAGAAGTAAAGGTTTGGTATTTGCCTTATGCTCCTGAATATGCTTTAGAAAAGAGTTTTAATGGTATTGTCAATTTTCATTTCATCTCTAAATATTTATTATGGTATTTGCTGATTTCAGCCATCCTATTTGCTTATAGCAATTATGAGATATTTAAATTTCGTTTACCGGTAATAAATACAAAACGATTTTTCGCTCTAATGGGGTTAGCTTTTGCTATTCCTTTGTTGTGGTGGATGCCCTTATTTCTGCACGGGAACATTATCCATGGAAGAGTTACATCAGATCTCACTATGCAAAAATTACATTACTATAGAATAATTGTAGGGAGTAGTAATCAACAACAAATAACGGCATTAACGGCTCTTGAAGAAAGTTATTATAAAGATGACGAAAGCGCTTCAATTATTTTTAATACCCAAAAACCTACTGAAGCCTATGAGTTTTCTTTTTATACTTTTTATTCTAATGCTACACTAGTTTCTTTACTGATTTTTTTTGTGGTGCTGTCGGCTATGAGGTATATTTCCGGTTTTGATCAGGAATAGTCTTCTGTCAATGTTTAATTGTAGTAGAAAATACATCTTGAAACATTTTCTTTGATTAGTGCTTCATTTTAGTGATCAGTTTCGATTTTTCTCTAAGGCATTTAGGCATTATGATGAAAGTCATTTTGATGCTTAACGCCCATCATTCTTTGCTTTAAAGGCTTGTATCAATTTTGCAATTCACTAATCAACGTGTATCATGAAAACCATTTTAGTAAGTATATTATTTACAGCACTTGGCGTGTTGTTTCTTTCGGGTTGTAAAAAGGACAGTAATACTGTCGATAATCAACCAAAAATTATTGTTCAACCGGATCAACCGCTTACCGACTTTGATGGGAATGTTTATGCTACTGTAAAAATTGGACAACAAGTTTGGATGGCAGAAAATTTGCGCGTTACACACAACCGACAAGGCAGTATGCTTACCCCAATTCAACTTGGAAGCCAATGGGCAGCGAATCTTACGCAAGCAGCCTATTGTTATTATAATAATCGCTCCGACAGCGCTACCGTGTATGGTGCACTTTATAATGGAAAAGCTGTAACCGGCTCTACTGCTTTAGCGCCCACCGGCTGGCGTATTCCAACGGCTGCAGACTTAACGCAATTGCGAGTGTATCTCGATAGTTTTAAATTAGATGATGCTTGTTTGAAAGAAGCCGGTTATTCACATTGGCTTAGTCCGAATACCGGTGGAACAAACAGTGTATTGTTTAATGCATTACCCGGTGGTTATCGATTTGCAGATGGTAGTTTTCGTTTGAAAGGCTATCAAGGTCAATGGTGGCTCAATGATGGTACCAATTCCTTTTTGTTGCTCTACGATCAAAGTATAATGCAAACGTCCACAGGCACTAGCCAGTTAGGATATGCTGTAAGATGTATTAAGGAGTAAGCAGGTTTTTTGTTTGCTGTTGTGCAAAGTTGGAGAGTCTATTCTTTTGTAAACCGCATAACTTTGCGTATCTATACTCACCACTGTATATGATGAAGCAGTTTATTTATCTACTACTCATTGCTTTTGCTCTGATGGGCTGCAAGGCATTTAAGCCATCGGCAAACCTCAGTCATTTCAATAGTTATTTTGCGCCATCAGTCAACGACAGTATGGTAGAAAATGGTCGACCTAAAGTAACTTTCTTTGGTACTTCCACCTTGCTTTTCGATGATGGCGTTTCGCAAATTATTGTCGATGGATTTTTCAGTCGCCCTAAAACCGGCAAAGTTGCTTTTGGAAAAATTCGAAGCAATGAAAAAGTAATTCGTGCAATGATAGCAAAGTATCAACTGCACCGATTAAAGGCTATTTTTGTTTGTCACTCACACTACGACCATGCGCTAGATGCGCCTTTACTAAGCCAGCTCACCGGTGCGAAATTATATGGTTCTTTCTCTACTTTAAATTTGGGGAAAGGGGAGCAACTCGCTGAAAGCGCAATGCAATTATATGCACCTGGGAACCCACTTCATATAGGACTTTATACGGTTACCGTATTGAATTCAAAGCATACACCTCCTTTCAAAATATTTGCTAAAAGCAATGCCACCGACCCTGCACATCCCAACATAGATCAGCCACTTTCACAACCGGCAAAGGCAAAAGATTTTATTGAGGGCGGTACATTCGATTTTTATATCACGTATGGCAGCCAACGCTTTTTGGTGAAGGCCAGCACGAACTACATTGAAGGCGCTTTGCAAGCATATCCAAGCGATGTACTCTTTTTAGGTTCAGCTATGCTTGGAATTCAACCCGCAGATTTTCAGCAGAAGTATTATAACGAAACGGTTGTAGCGACCAATGCCAAAACGGTTGTACCCATTCATTGGGACAATTTCATGAAACCGCTTGGACAACCTTTAATTCCATTGCCAAATATCAGCGATGATGTGGAAGCCGGGTTTAATTTTTTAATTACAAAAACGAAAGCCGAGAATAGAAGATTATTGCTTTTGCAGAGTGAGTCGTCTGTTTTGTTTTAGACAAGAGCCCCCAAAGGAGAATTCTCTTTTATTTGGTTAATGATACAAGGTATGATGCAAACTGTTTAGCTAGACTGTATCTTCCTTTCGGATCGAGGAATAAAAAATAACCTGGTGCGTTGCATTCTAGAAAGTAGTACTCGTCTTGTTCACTTCGAATGATATCAAAGCAACCAAATAAGATGCCCATGGCTTTCATATAGGCTAGGCAGTTTTGGGCCATGGGAAAGTTGGGGATGTTGGTGTAATGCAAGTTGTTCAAGGATAAGCGCCAATCAAAACCCTTTGCACCATCGATGCGGAAAGCCATTACACAATCTCCAAAAACAGTAACGCGATATTCTTCCATTCCTTCAATTTGTTCTTGAAAGTGATGGATATGGAGTTCAATTTTATTCAAACGAATGGCGGCTAATAACGGTTTATCTATTTTACGTACTGTAGCAAAAAACTGTTGTTTGTTTTTGGTGATGTACTGCGAGTTCGAAACGGGTTTGTAAACAGCATTGGTGTGCCATGGTTTGTTTAAGTATGAAGCTGCGCTATTAGAGATAACTTGATTTGGCAAAGCAAAGCCACATTGCAAAGCCATTTTTTGTTGATAGGCTTTATGTCCGGCAATGTAATGTTTTACAGGATGGTTTAACACGGGTATTGTATCCGGCAAACAAGATAGAATGGCAATCAATGTTGCATAATATTCTTCATCGATAAACTCGCGCAAATGGGGTTCAAACATTTGGTGCGTATTTCCGGGTAAGGCATACCTCGACCACCAAACAGCACCTACAGCAGATTCAGTAATCGATGCACCAGTTTTACGGTGAGTGAGTTTGAACGTTGAATGTCCCGGATCAATTTCAATCGCATACATATCGTGAAAACGATCGGCATTTAGTCGGAAAAACGAAACTTTGTTTTTGACTAAATGCCGATGTATGCTATCGCACTCGCTATCCGCAGTGGACGAAATAATGAGCAGTTGTTTCATGCAGAAAAGCGTGCCATGCTATTTTTCTAGTTTTATCTTTTGTGCGTTCTCCTTTTTAGCTGCTTCAAGTTTTGGTTTTTTTTGTGCAGCAACCGCTTTTGTTGCTGTTTTTTTCACCGGCTGTAAGGCAGCGGCAGTAAGCGATTTGTTTTTAACAGCTGTTTTCTTTTTTTGCTTAACAGCAGCTTTTGGCGACTTTAAGGCTTTCTCTTTCGCCTCGTCTAGTTTTGCCTTTTTGGGTGCCACTTTTTTTGATGCTAATTCTTTTTTCTTTCGTTCTTCCAATAGCGGTTTTTTGGTGGCTACTTTACTTTTTTCAACTGCTTTTTTTACCGGAGCTTTTTTCTCGGCTTCTTCGTTCAATGCTTTCTTAGATGCTACTTTTTGTTTTGCTTTTGCTGCAGATTCCGATTGTGCTTTTTTTACCGGAGCCTTCTTAACGTTAGCCTTCTTTTTTACTTCTTCTGAAAATGCTTTTTTTGTTGCTGCCATAATAGGTTTTTTTATGTATGATGAATTAGTCTAATGTACAACTATATTTCATTTTCATAAAAAGAGTTTTCATTTAAAGTAATCTATATTTAAGGGAAGAAATGGATTTGAAAACACCAAATACAGTAACCATGAAAAAGCAGCAATTTGTAATGTATATCCTACTCGCATTGAGCATTGTAGAAGCGTACGCAGAATTTACAGGCAATAAGGCGCTTATGTTCTACACCAAGCCGCTGTTGTTGCCCATGATTATGGTGTATGCATATGTGGTAATAGATCATCGGTGGAACAGCGCTTTGAAGTTCTTACTGTTGGCGCTATTCTTTTCGTGGATTGGCGATGTATCGTTGATGCTCACACCCGAACATCCACTAGATAATTCGCTGATGGGCGTGCCTAAAAGCAAATACTTTTTCTTGTTGGGGTTGAGTTCTTTTTTGATCAACCATTTGTTTCTGATTTCCATTTATCGTAAAGCCACAACCGGAAAAGGAGGCGGTTTGTTCCAACAAAACAAGTTTTCCTTTTTACCTTTCTTGGCCTATGGTATAGTAATGGTGAGCGTTGTAGTGCCACCGGTGTATAATAATCCCGAAAAGAGCTTAGCTACAATTCCTGTAATATTGTATGCTGCTATATTGTTAGGCATGTCGGCTTTTGCTTATAATCGATATAGTTTTGTGAGTAATAAAAGTTTTTGGTTGGTGTTTATCGGAGCCGTTTTGTTTGTTTTTTCCGATTCGATTATTGCCTTGAATTTTTTGGCCTTCCCGGGTTTAATACCCAAGCCGGGCTTTGTGATAATGACTACCTATGTTGCGGCAGAGTTCTTAATTGCTAAAGGAATATTGCTCCAGTTTTTTGAAGAACAATAGCCATTGCTATTTAATGAAACCCACTATTCGTGCTACATTCCATATGTTCATGAAGAAGGCGCTGTAGCGATTGCGCTTGGCTTGTTGCTCTTCGCGATTCCAAAAATGGAGTTGACTAGCCGGATATAAGTAGCCAAAGTGATAGGCTGTGTGATCCCAACGTTTTCGGGCAATGCGGTCGGTAGGATAACGGTATTGTGCTTCACGAGCCGTTACAATTTCTTGTGCATGTTGTCGAATTGAACCGGCATCAGCGAGATGATGTTGCGCCTCTTGTTTTTGTGCTTTTGTTTTTGCTGTGTTGAGTGCTATCAGACATCGGAGTATGGCTGCACGGTGTAATGCTCGGTAAGCTGTGATTTCAAGTCCATCGATTAATTCATTGCTTACAACATCTTTGTCGCTTGCATTTATCCGCATGGCACGACTCAACTTCAACGCCTTATGGGCAAAGCTGTCTAAGCGAACTAGATACTTGTTCTGGATTTCATTCAATTCGCCTAGTGTAGCTTTGTTGCGAATGTATTTGTACGATAACTTAGGACGAGGATGATATTCATTGGCCAAGGCTTTGATGCTAATTTCATCGGTGATGGTCATGGCCGTCATCCATTGCATAAGCGAACTGTCTTTCAAGTATTCTTGTTGCAGATTCAATATGTTCGAGAATGGCTTGTGTTCCTTTATCGGCAACAGTTCTTGTGCATACATCTCCGGAAAACGATATTGCTTTTCTCCATTGAAAGTATGTTGCCAACTCCATCGTGCAATACTCCAATCGATTAGCCAATAGCCCCATTCCCAACCCGATGAAAAGGTGAGATGCCCCGGAATATGATGTGCTGCGCATGTATCAATATCCGTTAGTCGCGCTTTTAAATAAGGTAGCAATAACATGGGCACCGAAACATCAAAGGTAATCCAGTAGGCGCTTTCAGGGTAATACCACGTTTCGCGTTTTTGATGTTCAGCCAAAAGAAACCGATACATGTGTTGTTGGTTTTCGTTTTCATATACCGGTGCATGCTGTTCCGACATGTCGTAAAACATCACCGTATGCGCCATTACACCGCGTTCTTTATCAAGTGCTATAGATGTGCTATCCCAAACAAATTCGTTTTTGGCTTTGGCTGTTTTTGTTTTGTGTTGCACCACATGTTGCCGGCCCATCAACTTTGTATGGCTGTTGTCTTTCAACCATTGCAACACAAACTGACGTTGTTCTTCCTTTTTCTTTCTATTGCCGCTGATGAATTCTGCAGTAGAAAACTCCATGTTAATCATATCCCAATTGGCTTTATTTAGCCATGCAAGATTTGCAGCAATTTGCTTTTTTTTATTGATGGGCGAAGTATACAATTGAAATGTTTTCTGCTGTATCATATGCAGCGAAAGATCAACACCGGCAAGCAATCCACGTTGATGTACATAATCTGTAATGTTTTTAGCGTAGTCTATCCAAACGCGTTTATCGATGCTGTTCAATAAGCAAAATTCAAAATAATTTTGTCCGTTTCGCGTAAGCCAATTGATGTATTCTTTCACATCATTCAAGGCATTCGGTAATGTGCCATCATGCAGTTGTTCTGTGAGTTCCAGTGGATGTTGGGTATGGAGATGAAAGCCGTTTTTATCGAATAATGCTTTACTTTCCCAAGTGAAGTTTTCTGTAAGCGGCCATTGTTTAAACTGCGGAACGAAGGTGTTGCGCGGATGATAAAATTTGAAGCCTAACTTTTCCTGCAACAAGCCATAAAGCCCGAAGGTAATGCCTTGCCACGAATCGGCTGATAGCGAGAGCAGAAATTTATCTCCCCATTTTTCTTGCTTCCAAGCATAATCGTGTCGCGGATAATGTTGGTAAGGAAATTGTGCAGCAGCAGAAAAAGTAGTAGGAAGTGAAGCCGTTACTTGATTAGCTTCAGGTAAGAAAATTTGAACAGTTGCTGAAGGATTGTTTAGGCCTACTTCACAACCACAAGCATCTTGCAAAAGACTGCGAACATCAGTAATGGTAAGGGCTGTAATGCTGGTGTCGAAAAGCGATTGAGGAGCATTGATGGAGATGCTGCATTGGGCGATTAGTGTTGAATTAGCCCACAATAGTAAGGCGAGTAGCAAAGCGTTTTTCATCCCAATTGTTTTTCTAATATATCAATTGGATATGAATTTTGATTTATTGCGATACAATTCGCACTTCCGTTCTTCTGTTTTTTTGTCTGCCCGCTGCTGTGTTGTTGTCCTCCACAGGCTCCGTATCGCCATAGCCTTTGGCAATAATTCTTTCGGGTGCTACACCTTTCTTTTCCAGATAGGTTTTTACGGTAATGGCTCTGTTTTCGGAAAGTTTCAGATTTATTTCCGGAGCGCCAACGTTATCGGTATGTCCGGCAATTTCAATTACTAACTTTTTTTTGGCGAGCATATATTCTGCTAATTCATTAAGCTCGCTGTTTGATTCCGGTCGTAAAGTTGATTTACCGGTGTCGAAAAGTACGTCATCGAGTGTGAATGTTCTTGGCGGTGTAACGGTTATCGTATACGTCATACCGTAAGGTTGTCCACGAGCCGGCAAGTCTACCTCTAGATTGCTTTCTACTGTGGTAACGGCTTTGTATTTCACTTTGTATTTTTGTCCAACAGGAAGTAGGATAGTGAATTTTCCTTCTGCACTTGTAATGCCGGTATATTCTTTCCCGTCTTTTGTTGATGAAAACGTAATTGCATTCTGCGCTTGAGGTAGGCCATTGTCGTCAACGGCCTTTACTTTCATTAATGCCTGTGATACACTAGGAGTGAGTTCTTGCGCTATGCTTGAAAGATTTATCCCAAGAAGAAGAAAGAAGAGAGGTGTTTTCATGTTGAAATAGTTTGTTTTATTTCAACGTAAAGGGCACAATTAATATTGTGTGAAAAGGCTATTCTTTCGTTTATCGCAATCGAAAATGATCCTTGTATTTGCCTTTAACGGTATGTTCTTCGTTCAACAACCACTGCATCACCATCTTTGGAGGAACCGCTACTTGCTCCACAGTTTGATAGGTTTTGAAAATTCGATCCCAAAGCGCTGTTGTAACCCCGTGATTGTTTTTCGGGTTTCCGAAATGATGATAAAAATGATGTTTGCGCATTTTCAATCCATAGCGAATAAATGGTTCACGCACATGAAAGGCCCTATGCGTAAGTTCGTAAATGAAGTACATGCCGGCTAAACCAAAAGCAAAAGCAAGTCCATTTATTAATCCCGCTATTGCGCCTACTATTATAGCACTCATCACTAACACTGCTATGGCAATTGGAATTTTTTTATAGAGTTGCACAAAATAATTTGCCTTCGCATGATGTTGCAAATGTTCTTTTCGAACAGGACCGTTCCCATTCTTTTTATGTCCGCGAAAGCGATGGATAACATATTCTAAAAAGGTCCACGTAAAAGCACCTAATCCAACGAGCAATAGTGTAGTCAGCATTATTTTTTTCTTTAAAACTACGTGCAGCAAAAGATTTTTGCCGGTATAGATTGTTAATAAATACTATTAGAAATTCGAATTTCAGCGTGCTTTCAAAATCTATAAACGAAAGTGGGTGCGACTTTGAGGCGGCCTCAAAGAGCAGAAGTAGAAAAGTCCGTGAGCCCCAAAAAGGTAGTTTAAAGAGCCTTTTCCATTTATTTCAGCTACCTTGCGCCCTTATACGTAATATGAAATTTGAAGAATTAAACATCATAGCGCCTATTCTTAAGGCTTTGGCGCATGAAGGATACACCGCACCCACACCCATTCAGGAACAAGCAATACCCATCGTTTTAACCGGAAACGACTTATTAGGTTGTGCGCAAACCGGCACCGGGAAAACAGCCGCTTTTGCTATTCCTGTTTTGCAATTGTTAAGCGATAGAACACCAGCAGGAAAGTCGGCACGACCGATTCGCAATCTAATCCTTACTCCAACGCGTGAATTGGCGATACAAATTGGTGAGAGTTTTGCAGCTTATGGGAAAAATCTACATTTAAAACATACGGTAATTTTTGGAGGCGTTCCACAAGGTGCACAGGTAAGAGCGTTGCAACATGGAGTAGATATTTTGATTGCAACACCGGGGCGATTGTTAGATCTAATTAACCAAGGATTTATAGACTTAAGCAAAGTAGAAATCTTTGTATTGGATGAAGCCGATCGTATGCTCGATATGGGTTTTATCAATGATGTCAAAAAACTCATCACCAAAATCCCAACAAAACGACAAACACTTTTCTTTTCGGCAACGATGCCTACCGAGATTCAGCATTTGTCGGCTACCATTTTAAAAAATCCACAGAAGGTAGAAGTAACGCCCATTTCATCTACAGCTGATACCATTCAACAGGCAGTGTTTTTTGTCGAAAAAAAAGACAAACGCAATTTGCTACAGTTTTTATTGAAGGATAAAAAGATTGTATCGGCTTTGGTATTCACAAGTATGAAACACGGTGCCGATAAGGTGGTGAAAGACTTACAGGCTGCTGATATTAAGGCAGAAGCTATTCACGGGAATAAATCGCAAGCTGCTCGTCAGCGCGCATTAGGCAATTTCAAATCGGGAGCAACACGCGTTTTGGTGGCTACTGATATTGCTGCACGGGGTATTGATGTAGATAACCTTTCACACGTAATTAACTACGAATTGCCGAATGTGCCGGAAACCTATGTACACCGTATTGGTAGAACAGGGCGTGCAGGTGCCAGCGGCATTGCTTATTCGTTTTGCAACGAAGAGGAAAAGGAATACTTGCGCGACATTCAAAAATTGATTGGAAAAACTTTGCCGGTAATATTAGAGCATCCGTATCCTATGGCCAATACAAGTTTAGAGAAATTCATTCCGCCTAAATTCAACAATGCACCAAAATCACAAGGAGTAGCAGCTAAGCCGAAGCAAAAGAAAAAATACTGGGGGAACAAACCGGGAGGTAAGCCAAAATCGGGTTATCCGAAAGGCTAATTGAACCTTATTTGCACTCGCCTTTAGGCGTACAAACAGCACCCTCTTTCACTTTCATAACAGAAGTTGGATTAGCGCTTTTCCATTCAGCATATGCTTTCTGTAATACCTCAAGAAATACTTTGCTATCCTGCGCACCACTTACCGCATATTTATTGTTGAATACAAAAAACGGCACTCCCGTAACGCCCACTTGTGATGCTTCGTAAATATCTTGACGAACTTCAGCAGCATATTTATCGGATTGTAGTACTGCTTTAACAGCCTGTTCATCTAACCCAATGTGAACCGCTAATGCCGTGAGTGTGGCTTGATCAGCAGTATTCTTGCCGTCCACAAAATAAGCTTTGAAGAGTTCTTCTTCCATTTCGTTTCCCTTACCCATTGCTGCAGCATAGTGCGAAAGCCGATGCGCATCAAAGGAATTTGCAACAACAGCCTTATCGAAGTTGTACTGCAAGCCAACCCCTTCCGCCATTTGTATTACATGCCCTATAGCTTGGCGGGTATAGTCCATCGTCCATCCTTTCGATTCTGCTAAATGCGTTATGGTGTTTTTGCTAGGATCTGTTACCAAATCGGGTTGTAATTGAAAGCTTTTCCATGTTACTTCAATGGCCGAACTATCAGGCATTTGCGCCAATGCAGTTTCGAATTTTCGTTTTCCGATATAACAAAACGGGCACATTACATCGCTCCAAATTTCTACTTTCATTTTAGCGGTAGGCATGGTATATGATTTTATTTTTTGAATAGTTATCCCTTTCGCTATAAAAAAACTTCCACTTAAGCATAGGAGCAAAAAAGACAGATAAGTCAATCGTTTCAATCGGAACTTCATGTGGTGTAGCAATTAATAGCATTCGAATTTATGAATTTATAATTTCCCGATTTACCGTATATGGAACACGCCCTATACAGAATAGTTTATTTCACTATTTTTACAAAAATGCCTACTGTGAAATATATTTTTACGCTGCTTATTACTATTGCTTTTGTTTCTTTTGGAATCTCCCAAGACCTTAAATACTGTGGTTCAGACGAAATGTCGTTTGATTTGTACCAATCAGAACCCGGTTTACAAACTAAAATGAAATTGAATCGTGCGGAGCTGAATCTATTTACGCAGCAGTACATGGCTAATATCGCCAAAAACAGAGGTGTTGCAGACTCATTGTACACGATTCCTGTTGTATTCCACATTATTCATACTTATGGTGCGGAGAACATTACGGATGAGCAAGTGATGAGCGGATTGAAAGTATTGAACTGGAATTTCAGAAAACAAAATCCGGATACAGCGCTTATAGTTGCTGCATTTAAACCCATTGCAGCCGATTGTGAAATTCAATTCAAGTTAGCGCATATCGACCCCAACGGTAATTGCACTAATGGTATTAATCGAATAGCCTCTCTCTCTTCCATTGTTGGCGATCATCGCGTAAAAGACAGAATACACTGGGATCCTACAAAATACTTAAACGTTTATGTAGTGAAGCAAATTGCCAATTTAGCCGGTCATTGTTTAATGCCCGATCAAGCCGATGCTAAGCCAGAATGGGATGGTATTGTTATTGCCAACGATTATGTGGGTGATATGGGAACATCGAACAAGCTTCGCTCTGTAGTTATGGCACACGAGTCGGGACATTATTTGAACCTCTTCCATATTTGGGGCGGTAACAATGTACCCGATTATTATTATTTGCCTGTAGGTCAAACTACGAATTGTTCGATTGGGGATAGTGTGTCGGATACCCCGCCAACAAAGGGTTGGAGTAGTTGTAATTTATCGGCTGCATCGTGCGGAAATGTAGTAGATAATGTGCAGAATGCTATGGATTACAGTTATTGTAACTTCATGTTCACGCAAGGACAGCGCAATCGAATGCGCGCGGCTTTACATTCGCCCATAGCAGGAAGAAATAATTTGATTACGCCACAAAATTTATTAGCCACCGGAGTGAACGATAGCACTTTGTGTAAAGCAAAGTTTGAGATTAGTCAACGCACGGTTTGTGTTGGAGATAGTGTTCGCTTTACCGATAAAAGCCTTTGGTATCCTACTTCCTGGACATGGGATTTTGGCGATGGCAGCTATTCCTCCGATCAAAACCCGGCTCACGTTTATGCAGCAGGTGGCGATTATTTTGTATCATTAACGGTAGTACAGAATGCTACAACCTTGCATAGTGATACTATGATGGTTCGCGTAAATGGTGAAGGCACGTATCCTTTTTATGTACAACACTTTGATAGCCTTCCGAATTTCGGATTGAGTTACCTTTGGAACATCAGCGATAACAATAATTTATTGTGGAAGCTATCCGATAATGGGCAAGGATATAACAGCGGTATTTCGGCTACTATTCGTCCGGACGATAGTACTGACGCCTATTCCGGCAGAACCATTTTATATTCACCGGCTATTAATCTTGCAGGGCGAGTGAACCCGGAATTCAATTTTAAATATGCCTTTACGCCTAAAATCACCAATAACTATGATCAATTGGAAGTGTTTGTGTCGAAAACCTGTGGTGCAACATGGCAAAGTTTAGGCAAAAAGATTGGCGGTAATTTAGCTTCTATTGCCGCTCCTGTTGATGATAAAAATTGGACCCCGGCCGATTCCACACAATGGAAAACATTCAGCTATATAGTGCCCGCTAACCTTGCTGTTCCTAACTTTCAATTCAAAATTGAATTCACCAATTATCGCGGCAATGTACTGTATATCGATAATATCAACATTAATTCAGCCGAGTATACCCATGTAGAAGACTTACATTTAAACGAAGTGATTCTTTATCCAAATCCTGCTACCAATACTTTTTCGGTGGAAGGGGAATTTGAGCAATTGCTTATGACTATTACCGATTTGAATGGTAAAGTAGTAAGCACTTTAAAAGAAATTCATTCCGGGGAACAACACGATATTAGCAGCTTACCGCAAGGTGTTTATATTGTTTCGTTGCAAAGCAATACTACTGTGGTTCACAAGCGTTTGCTGAAATAGAAAACAAGCACATAAGCAATACCTGCTTTTTTTACCTTAATATTGAGCATGACATTTGAGGATTTAAATATTAAACGCCCTGTGCTCAATGCACTAAACGATATGGGCTTGGTTACACCAACCACTATTCAAGAGCGCGCATTTTCTGTAGTGATGTCGGGCCGCGATGTAATAGGCATAGCCCAAACAGGAACCGGGAAAACATTAGCGTACTTGTTGCCTTGTCTTCGCCAATGGACGTTTACAAAAGATACTGCCCCACAAATATTAATTTTGGTGCCTACTCGCGAGTTGGTAGTGCAAGTGGTGGAGCAAGTGAAAAAGCTTAGTGCCTACATGAGTGTTCGTGTTGAAGGTGTTTACGGAGGCGGAAACATCAATACACAATCGGCTCAGATTGAAGCCGGTTTAGATGTTTTAGTAGCCACCCCAGGTCGTTTAATCGATTTTTTATTGCGTGGAACATTGAAAACCAAATCCATTAAACATTTGGTGATTGACGAAGTCGATGAAATGTTGACGTTGGGCTTTCGTCCGCAACTCACAACTATTTTAGATTTGTTGCCAAAGAAGCGTCAGAACTTAATGTTTTCAGCTACCATGTCGGAAGAGGTAGAAAGTCTGATTAGCGTGTTTTTCAATCATCCCACAAAAATTGAAGCTGCGCCAACGGGTACTCCATTGGAGAATATTGAACAGACCGGCTATGCTGTTCCCAACTTCAATACTAAAGTCAATTTATTGGAAATGCTGTTGGCTGATACTACAGTTTATTCAAAAGTTTTGGTGTTTGTGGCCACTAAAAAATTAGCTGATGCGCTCTATGAAAAATTGGCACTTCAATTCCCTGAAACTATTGGTGTGATTCATTCTAACAAGGATCAGAGTTATCGTTTCAGAAGTGTAAACAACTTCAAGGACGGTTCATTCCGTGTATTAATTGCAACGGATATCATTGCGCGCGGATTAGATATTTCGGATGTAACCCACGTCATTAATTTTGATGTGCCTGATGTGCCTGAAAATTACATTCACCGTATCGGTAGAACAGGTCGATATGATAAAAGGGGGATTGCGATTACGTTCATAACACCAAGTGAAAGAGAAAATCAAGTGGCCATTGAAGCCTTGATGAAATTTGCTATTCCAATGCTTGAATTGCCTGATGATCTAGAGATTTCTACGGTGCTTACACACGATGAAATACCGGAAATAAAAATGCCTTTTGGAAAATCTCGAACGCCAAAGAGCGAAGCTAAAGGACCGGCATTTCACGAAAAATCAAAGAAAAATCAGAAGGTGAATGTAAAGATTCGACATTCCGAGAAAATGCGCGCCAAATACGGAAAACCTAAGAAGCGTAAGCCGAAAGAGGGTAAATAGTTCCCAAAAAAATCAAGACTTGTTATTGTTTTCCTGAATTGATTATTATCTTCAACCACTATGAATTGGAAAACACACCTCGTTTTGCTGTTTGCAAGAATGCAAAAGCCGATTAGTATTGATGCAAATGTTGATGTAGCTGCTTTACGTAAAAAATCGGAAAGTGCTTCAAGATTAGGAAGATTTTTGTTTGATCGAAAGGTAAGTGTAAAAACCACTTATGATACAATAGCCAATGGTGTTCCGGTGCGTGTTTATAAGAACAGCGATGAAAAAAATCAACGCATTATTGTGTTTTATCACGGTGGAGGTTTTGTGTTATACGATGTTTCATCGCACGATAACTGTTGCCGAAAATTATGCAAGATGAACAACAGCATAGTGGTATCTGTAGATTATCGCTTGGCTCCGGAACATACATTCCCGGCAGCACATGAAGATGCTTATACCGCCTTGAAATGGGTCTATGAAAACGCAGAACAGTTGGGGGGTAACGCCAACGATATGGTAGTAGCCGGTGATAGTGCCGGAGGAAATTTAGCGGCTTGTATGGCCCATCGATTTAGAAAAGAAGGGATTCCTTTAAAGGCACAAATACTTGTTTATCCTTGGATTGATGGTAAGTTGAAAAACCCTTCCATCGAGCGAAACGCAGAAGGCTATTTGCTTGAAAAGCGCACTATGTTTTGGTTTCAACAACAGTACACTCCACGGCCTGAAGACCATTGTGTACCAGAAGTCTCACCTTGCTATGAAAAGGAATTTACAGGCTTGGCTCCTGCATACATTCTTACTGCCGAATACGACCCGTTAATTGATGACGGTGTAAACTATTTTAATCAACTACAACGAGCCGGTGTAGATGGGGATTTCAAGTGCTATACCGAATTGTTTCACGGCTTTTTTAATGTTCCGGGCGTTTCGTCAATGGCCAAACAATCGTATACAGATATTCAAAAATTTTTAGCTAAAGTATAATCGTTTAGCTGTTATACAAAAATTGCCAAGGCTGCGCCATTTCTATTTCGTAGGCTAGCTCCAGCAAGGTTTTGTCTTGTCCAAGCGGAGCAATGAATTGTACACCAATGGGTAGTCCATCGCTTGAAGTGCTCATTGGTATAGAGATGGCCGGTGAGCCTGTAACGTTTTGCAGACCGGTGTAGGATGCAAATGAAACTGCGCGATGTGCAATTTCCTGATACGGCAACTCCATGTTGAAATGCCCTATTTTCGGTACTTTTTGCGATAATACCGGAGTCATAATCAAATCGTATTGTTTCAAATAATTTTCAGCTTCGGCTCCCGATTTTTTGAGAATACGTAGGCTTTTCGGCAGTTTCAGCGCATTTTTTTTGAATTGGGCACTTAAGCCTGTGGTGAAATTTTCTAATTGCTTTTTATCTACTTTGGCCTTTACCATTAAGCCACTCATACTCGTGAAGGCAAAAGCAAAGAATCCGTAATAGTTTAAAAAGTGTTGCGACATTTCTCCAATATCAAACGGGAAAGGAATTTGCTCAACGGTATGTCCCAGTGAAGTCAATAGTTTTGCGGCATGCAGTTGTGATTGATAGGTGTCGGCATCTTGATGTCCAATTTTTCCTTCGGCAATATTGTCGAAGAATAATACTTTCAAGCGCTTTTTACCCGGATGTTGTACAAGCCCCATGGCCGGTAGCTTTGGATTGCAGTAATGTTTTTCGGCAGCAGCATAAAAGGCAGCAGTGTCGCGTACTGTTCGCGTTAAAACACCTTGGTAGCCTAAGTTTAACGGCAACACTTCAGAGCCGTCAAAATTAATTAAACGATCACGCGATGGCTTCAACCCCACCAAACCGCAACACGAAGCCGGTATACGCGTAGAACCCGCACCATCATTAGCCGTGGCAATTGGCACTACTCCACTGGCTACCAATGCAGCTGAACCCGATGACGATCCGCCCGTTGTATAATCAGTATTCCAAGGGTTACGCGTAATGCCCCAATTCGGATTTTCGGTACTGCATATTAATCCGAATTCGGGTAAAGTACTTTTACCAAGCGGATTCACACCAAGCGATAAATATTGATCCACGAACTTGCTGTTGCGTTTGGCTAGTTTAGAAGTAAATGCGTATGTGCCAAGCTGTGTCGGCAATCCTTTCATATTGTCGTTATCTTTGATGAACGTTGGCACACCAAAGAAATCGCCATGTGGTTTCGTTTTCGTTTGTTCGCGCGCTGTGTCATATATTTTAATGGCAATTGCATTCAATTCCCCATTCACTTTTTCTGCCCGAGCAATCGCAGCTTCTGTAGCTTCTTGTGCTGAAATTTTTCCACTGGCAATAGCTTCAGCTACAGCCACGGCATCCATTGTTCCTAAAGCATCATCGGTAAAGGCACTAATTTTTTTCATAGTTGTGTTGGATATTGTACATTTCAAATCTATATTATCCAAAGCACGTCCGGCTTTCTTTTCAGCGTTTGTGCTTAAACTTCCCATGAAAAAAGTTTTAGCTTTGCCGCATGAAAAATGCTTCCGAAAGTATTCAAGTGAATAAGTACATCAGCTCATCGGGTTTTTGCTCGCGAAGAGATGCCGATAAGTATATAGAGGAAGCACGTGTAACCATCAACAACGAAATTGCTTTGCCTACCTCGCGTGTAAATGCCGGTGATGTAGTGGCGGTTGATGGCGAAAAAATTAGAATCAGCAGAAAGCAAAGTTTATATATCGCTTTCAACAAACCCAAAGGCATTGCTTCCACTACGGATCCTAGCGATAGAAGTAATATCATTTACTATATCAATCACCCGAAGCGTATTTTTCCTATCGGACGATTAGACAAAGATTCGGAAGGTTTGATTCTACTCACGAATGACGGAGATATCGTGAATAAAATTTTGCGTGCGGGCAATGAACACGAGAAAGAATATATTGTTACAGTAGACAAAGCGATAACTCCAGAGTTTGTGAACCGCATGGCAGGTGGCTTGCCGGTGTTGGGTTCTAAGACCTTGCCTTGTACAGTTAGGCAAATGGGCAACCGAACATTTAAGATAATTCTTACACAAGGTTTGAACCGACAGATACGCAGAATGTGCGAATACCTTGATTATAAGGTGGTGAGTTTGAAACGCATTCGCATCATGAATATTCATTTGAAAGATTTACCTGTTGGAAAGTGGCGTGTATTAACTCCTGCTGAAATGCACGAATTGCAAGGTATGCTAGTCCATTCGGTGAAAACTGAAGAAGCTTCAGTGATAAAAAAGCCGAAAAAGAATAAAAATACCGACTATTTATACTGATTGCCTTTCTTGCTTTTTGTAATAATTGTTGCTTTATTGTAGAAAAGTAACATATGTCAGATTGGTCATCTACACCCAGTAATTTTCTTACACGAACTATTGTTCCTCTTTTGCTCATCACCATAACGCCTCCGTTTGCCATGCTCTTTTGGCATGTGAATGTGGAGCTCAATGGCTCATTCTTATCCTTATGGAATGAAATCGTAGAAAAAGGCGTGTTCTCCATTATTAGTGATGTTTGGTTATCGCGTTTTTTTGGTACAGCTGCTGCTTGGAAAATTATTGGCATTTTTGCTGTGTTACAATTGCTGTTGATGCGTGTTCTACCTGGCCGAAAATACAATGGTACCATTACACCCAAAGGCAATGTGCCGGAGTATGTCGATAATGGATTAGCTTCTTATTTGGTGACTTTTGCACTGTATTTTATTTGTTCCATTGGGTTGAAGTGGTTTAGTCCAGGTATTGTCTATTATCACTTTGGCGATATCTTAGGTGCGCTTAATTTCACGGCACTGGTGTTTTGTTTGTTGCTTTATATCAAGGGAAGATTTTTTCCTTCATCGTCCGATCATTCACACACCGGCAATTTTATTTTCGATTATTACTGGGGAACAGAATTGTTTCCTCGCATTTTAGGATGGGACGTGAAACAGTTTACCAACTGCCGTTTCGGGATGACAGGTTGGAGTATTAGCGTAGTTTCATTTGCTTTTGCGCAAAAGGAATTATTTGGCAGTGCCGATTGGAGTATTATTATTTCAGCCACTTTATTGTGGATTTATTTGCTCAAGTTTTTCATTTGGGAAGAAGGCTACATGAAAAGTATGGACATACAAGTGGACCGTGCGGGCTACTATATTTGTTGGGGTTGTTTGGTGTGGGTACCAGCGGTGTATACCTCCCCAATGCTTTTTATGGTAAACCATCCGGTAGGCTTGAGTGTTGTAGCAGCCCTAATCATCTTTGCACTTGGATTGGCCAGTATTTGGATTAATTATTGGGCCGATTACCAACGTCAAACCGTACGTGCAACGAATGGCGAAACCACCATTTGGAGTGCAGCACCAAAATTAATTTTAGCAGAATACAGCACTGAAACCGGTGAACGAAAAACCAATCTGTTGTTGGCTTCCGGCTTTTGGGGTATTAGTCGGCATTTCCATTATGTACCCGAATTATTAGCCGCATTTTTCTGGAGTTGCGCCACCGGGTTCAGTTATTTATCTCCCTTTTTCTACGTTATATTCTTAACCATATTACTTACCCATAGAGCCTTTCGAGACGATACAAAATGCCGAAACAAATACGGAAAATATTGGGAAGAGTATTGCAAATTGGTGCCGTACAAGATTATTCCAGGTATACTATAATGTCTATTCATAAAATAGCAATTGCAATAAATGTAATCCTTCAGCGTTTGTAGTGCATTATGAAAGTTAAATTACTTCTTATTATATGTCTTTTTACGGTTGCAGAGGTGAAAGCTGGATGTGCTTATTTTGCCACAGTTGTATGGAACAATCAAACAATATATTCAACGGCTACTCTGGATGGCAAAATTTTATCGAAACAAAACACATGGATTAATGACGCTTATATTGGCAACATAAAGTTTGATGCTTTTCAAGGAAACCTAGCTATGTTTTTTCCGCAAATTGATATATATGTTCCCAAAGGGAGAATAGTTTATTTTAATAACGATACAATACTCCCGCCTTCAATTCAACTTATTTATTTTGGCTCTCAATATCAATATTGTGAGTCATACGCAACACTGAATATACATTATTTTGAACCTTGGATGGCTACATACTGGGACAGAATTCAACAACAATTACAAGATTCTATTGATGGAAAGCAACACACAGATGCAACATCATTAATAAATTGTTATGTAAATGAACAACATCAACTTGCATATTCTGTTATTGAAAATTGTGATTTAGCGGCATCTGTTTTTATTGTAAATATGGAAGGGAAAATTCTTTTTCAACAAGAGATAAGAGTTACTAGCCTTATACCATACGAAGATAAAATTGATTTAACATACTTCGGAAAGGGCGTTTTGTTGTTTCGATATGAAAAGCCGAAACGTAATTGGACAAGACGGATTTTAGTCAATTAAATCGCCATTATGTACATTCCTCAATTTAATTCTGCATTTCATTTCCTAGTTTGATTTTATCATGCGCAAGAAAATCCTCATCCTTGGCGGTACAATGTTTGCCGGTCGTGCACTGGTAGAGCGGCTAATGAACGATAATCGTTATGTTCTAACTTTATTCAATCGTGGAAAGTCCAACAGTGGTATTTTTCCAAGTGTAACACAAATGCATGGGAATCGCGAAACCGATGATATCCTTCAGGTCTGCGATCAACATTGGGACGTTGTGATTGATTTTAGTGGCTATTATCCTAAAACCTTTGCGCAGCTATTGGATCGATTGAGTGGTAAAGTTGGGCGATATATTTTCATTTCTACCATTTCGGTTTTCCTATTTGGGGAAGGTGAGGTGCAAACGATTGGAGAAGACGATGCAACTTTGTCTTGTTCTGAAGAGCAGATGACATCCGCTTTGCCTGATGCATATGGTGAGAAAAAAGCGGAAATGGAACGCATTCTTTTGTCACACCCTGAATTAGATCCATTGATATTACGACCGAGTTTTATTTATGGGCGCTACGATTGGACAGACCGTTTTTACTACTGGTTATACCGCGCAAAACATCTACAAAAAATGCTGTTACCTGAACCGAAATTACTTTCACTCACCTATGTAGAAGATTTGGTCAATGGGATTTTGAGCGCTATCGAAGTGAAGCAGCATCTTCAGTTTTATAACGCCATAACCCATACTAATGTACGATTAGATAAGGTGATGGAATTTGTTGCAACACATCAGAATAGAACAATTGAAATCATCCCTTTTGCTGAAGCTATGTTTGAAGAGTACGCGTTTGAAGGAAGCGAATTTCCTTTGGCTTTACCTTTCGATCTTTGTGTTGAGGGAACACGCTGGTTGAAAGATTTAGGGTTATCTCCAACACCTTTTAATGACACATTATTCCAGAGTGTAGAATACTTTAATGGTATTGATTGGCCGAAACCCAAAACAGGATTAACTTTAGAACGCGAGACTGGAATCATATCTACATTATACAGTAAAACCTTTCCTTTTTTTTAGCTATTATTTTTTTGTTCCAGCCAAGGGCTCTAAAATTTTTTATGCATAATATTTGGATGCATCAGAATCTTATGTATCTTTGTTTCAACAAATAAGAATTATGCTGTTTTCTTCAGAACTTATTAAGGGCACATTAAAGACCATTGTGCTTAAATTATTGGCCGACAATAAACGCATGTATGGCTACGAAATCACGCAAAAAGTGAAGGAACTAACACGTGAACGAATACTCATTACGGAAGGCGCATTGTATCCCACTTTGCATGCTTTGGAGGCCGATGGATTAGTGGTAACAGAGTTGGAGTATATCGGCAAACGTGTGCGTAAGCATTATAAGTTAACCCCAACCGGTAAGTCGAAGACAAAGGAAAAAGTGAGTGAACTTATCGAGTTCATGCAAACGATGCATGTACTTTTAGACATAAACCTACAAACGAGCTAATGTATACGCTATCAGATCAGCAGGTTGAATTTATCTTAAAAGATATTCAACAGAAGGGTATTCATACTGAAGATTTACAACAGAATTTGTTGGATCATATCTGTTGTATTCTTGAAACAGAAATTAAAGTAGATGATGATTTTGAAACTGTTTATACGCTAGTACTACAACGCTTTTATAAAAACGAATTGCTCGAAATCGAGCAAGAAACACAAGATTTATTAACCTTCAAAAACTTTTATTTTATGAAAAAAGTAATGATTTTAAGCGGTCTGAGCACTGCAGGAACCTTTATGTTGGGATCAGTTTGCAAAGTTATGCATTGGCCTGGTGCAAGTTTCTTTTTTGTTTTAGCTATTGGGTTACTTAGTTTTCTTTTTCTCCCACTTTTGTTTCTACTAAAACAGAAAGAACTTAAATCACTACAGGAAAAATTGGTGCTTCTGAGTGGAGTATTGGTAGGTATGCTTTATACCGTAGCTGTTTTAGCATCAGTTATGCATTGGACAATGGCAAAGTCCGGTACCTATTGGTTGTTGATGATAGGATTCTCCTTTTTTGTATTTATTCCGTTGTATTTCTTTAATGGGATTCGAAAACCAGAATCGAAAATCAACACTATTTTGGTTACCTGCTTGATGGTGATTTTTATGAGTCTTCAGTTTTTGATGGTGAGCCTAAAACCAGATATTCAAAAGCAAATTACTGCAATAGAAGCAAAGCAATAAGTAAATGCATACTTTAAGAGAAGGAGTGTTGTACGATGTAATTCGAGGGACACTCCTTCTTGCATTATGCTATCAATCGTCTACACCGCCAGTTCATGTAATTCACCAATAACCAGAAATTTTTAAAAGCTTTGTTCGTGGTTTGTTTGTGGTGATAGCGGAAATAAATTTGTTGCATGATTACTGCCAAGCGGAAAAGACCATACACTTCGTAGAACGTAAAATCTTTCGCATCAAATCCCATTTGATCGCAGTAATATTGAATGACTTCTTTTCGCGTGAACATACCCTTCAAATGTGTTGGTTGTCTGCGTGTTTGCTTTGCCACAAAATCATCATCGGCTTGCACCCAATAGGCTAATGAGTTCCCTAAATCCATCATCGGATCGCCAATAGTTGCCATCTCCCAATCTAATACACCAATTACTTTTGTTGGGTTATATTCGTCTAACACCACATTGTCGAAACGAAAATCGTTATGAA